>LXNI01000633.1_pt1 | contig 38961 bp, 29 predicted proteins | sample 809091 | NCBI WGS metagenome assembly LXNI01 (sample SAMN04870527, study PRJNA318959) | sponge metagenome | biome: 01000161; feature: marine sponge reef; material: water | host: Sarcotragus foetidus | place: Greece: Milos, Mediterranean Sea | collected 2013-05-29 | depth 5-7 m
AGGACAAACCTCGAACCGATAGTACGAGACGGATTGCTCTACGGCACCACTACGGATGACCTTGGCGCCGATCTAATTGTGAGAGTGCGGATTGTAAAGCCCTAAGACATCGCCATTCTGTGATGGCAGCAGCGGCAACGGGCCAATCCGTGACATTGAATCGTTGCGTGCCTCAAGTGTAGGCTCCGCATGATGTAGTAGTGGTGATCGTCATTTGTGGGTTCCGAGGAAGGCAGAGCCGAGCCTCCTACTTGGCGAAGGCCCGTGGCGTACGCTGACAACGGTATATCTGTGCGGCGAAGTACTCGGTAACATGAGTTCTGGTAAGTGACCGTTAAGCGTGGATTGTACATTGGGCCTAGGAGGAGTAGGCAGGAAGTAAATGAGACGTATGATTGGTTTTGTCGTGGCGTCGGCACTATTGGTTGTGAGCTCGTGCTCGCACACATCCATAACTTCTCAACTGGGCCAATGCCGGGCCTATTGCCATTCTAGTTCGTGGCAGCCAGAAAAGTCGGTATTGTTGTGCTGGTTTGAATGAGCGGGCAGTACTGGAATCCAACTGAGGACCGGAATGACCAGTGAGCTGGGAGCTTCGGCGACTGCAACTGGTTGATGGATCGCCTCGCCGGGACTCTGGAATGTTCGTGCACTGGACGTTTCTTTATGGTACTCCTTTATCCAGTTTCAAACGGTTGCTGGTAAGAGTTGTGTAAGTTGAGAGGCTCACTCACGGTTTTGTGAGGGCCGGGGAATTCCCCCGGCTACTTGACAAACACCTATTTTGGCAGGCGTTAATTATATCAAACTACAATTATCCTCCGAGTGCCTTTTCACACGCGGTAGTATTAGTCAGGTTGAACAAGCGCGACACGCTTGAGATAAGCTTCGCGTGCAATCTGGACATCTTCAAGAAATAAAGGTAGCTCTTCGAGCAACAGTGCCTGCGGGCCATCTACCAATGCTTTGGCAGGCCTGGGGTGGAAATCTACAAGTACCATGTTGGCTCCCGAGATCACGCCCTGTGCTGTAACATGCATGACGTCCATTAAACCCTCGGGACTTTTGTGACGGGTACCGACAGAATGGGACGGATCAATGCATACGGGCATGCGAGTAAGACGATGGACAACCGGAACGTGTGAGAAGTCCACAAAATTCCGATGCGGATCTCCAAGGTTACTCTTCATGCCGCGCAGTGCAAAGATTACGCGGCGATTGCCTTCGCTGGCGAGATATTCTGCTGCGTTCAATGATTCATTCAGCGTAATACCAAACCCGCGCTTGATCAGGACGGGATACTCATCCTGGCGCCCCGCACACTTGAGTAATTCAAAGTTTTGTGTATTACGCGTGCCGATTTGCAGGAGGACACCGGTCGGATGCCCAGTATCCTCCAGTGCTTTGGTGATCTCTTCGATATGAGACTCATGCGTGACTTCCATGGCAATGATCCGGATGCCATATTTGCCCGCCAACTCGAAGACATAGGGCAGGCAGTCTTTACCATGTCCTTGGAAAGAATATGGGTTTGTGCGTGGCTTGTACGCGCCCATGCGGGTGCATACCTGTCCATTCTCTCGCAGGGCCTTCATCATAAGCTCTACATGCTCAGGAGTATCCACCGCACATAAGCCGGCAAAAACATGTAGGCTTTTTTGATCGAAGGTAACCCCATTGTATTCGAACTGGTGCAGGATGTCTTCCTGACCATGTCGACCAAGGACTCGGTATGCTTCTTGCACACGAACCACCCGCTTCACGCAAGGCAGGCTACGCATAAAGTCTCTTGCCAGGGGTTTTGTGTTTCCCAGGAGATATATCTCGGTCAGTCGATGATCAGCTCCTTGGACGTGACGCACTCTATGCGTGATGTTTGTAAGCGAATCCAGGTAGTGCATCAATAATGCGTATTGAGGCGATTCTGGATCCGTATCGGGTTTTAGTATGAGTATCACGAGTACAACTACAGTCTATTTATTCTTTTAGTGGCGAGCCCGGTTGCTGCTGCTTCATCTAATAAGACAATCACATTAGGATGAGACTGCAGGGAGCTACCGGGAACGGTTTCTGTCTGTGGGCCCTCCAGACTGCGGGCCACTGCATTAGCCTTATTCGCACCGGAAGCCAACAGTAAGATTTGATGGGCTTCCAAGATCGTCTTGATCCCCATGGTCACCGCATGGCGGGGTACGTCTCTCTGGTGCTCAAAAAAGCGTGCATTATCACGAATCGTTGAGGATTCAAGCTCTACTACACGGGTGCGCGAGTCAAATGCAGATCCAGGTTCATTAAAACCAATGTGTCCGTTGCTGCCTAAACCCAGAATTTGCAAATCTAGTCCCCCTTTGCTTCGGATTAGCTCATCAAAGGCAGCCGGTTCACCATTTACTGGTGGGAAGTGAACACATTCCGGTCGCACATCTACATGCCCGAATAGGTTGTGCTGCATGAAGAACCGGTAAGATTGCTCATGATCTGCGGAGAGACCAATGTATTCGTCCAGATTTATCGTAGTAAGCTTACTGAAGGTTATCTCGCCACGTTGGCAACGGGCTATGAGCGATTTGTAGAGCCCGACAGGGGTGCTGCCGGTGGCAAACCCCAAAACGCCAGTCGGCTTGTCAGAGATAGCAGAGGCCACCACATCAGCGGCACGAGAGCTCATTGCTTCGTAATTCTCCAGACAATCAATCACCATCGTATCAACCTCCGCAACGTTAATCCTGAAGAAGGTCAAGAAGGTGTATCAGTGTACTGCGGAGCTCTCTTCGATCAACGACGATATCTACAAAACCGTGATCTCGGAGAAATTCGGCGCTCTGGAAACCTTTGGGGAGGTCCTGTCCAATAGTTTCCCGAATCACCCGGGGACCGGCAAAGCCAATGAGCGCTCCGGGTTCTGCAATGTTGACATCGCCCAGCATTGCAAAAGAGGCACTTACTCCGCCAGTCGTGGGGTTGGTTAACACCGAAATATAGGGGATGCCTTTTTCATGCAGTTTTGCAAGATTAGCACTGGTCTTGGCCATCTGCATGAGGCTGAGTGCACCTTCCATCATACGAGCTCCACCGCTTTGTGCGATGATGATTACTGGTAAGTCCTGATCAACCCCCCGACGAATGGTGCGCGCGATGACTTCCCCGACAACAGAGCCCATTGATCCCCCAATAAATCTGAAATCCATAGCTGCTATGGACACGGTATGTCGTTCCATTTTCCCCAGAGCGGCCTGCGCAGCATCTGACAGACCGGTTTTTTTGCGCGTAGCACTAAGCCGGTCTGAGTATTTCTTCCGATCTGTAAATCCTAGGGGGTCTTTCGCAGTTATATCCTGATCCTGAAATTGGCAAGATCCTTCGTCTAGAAGTAATGCGAAGTAGCCTTCAGGGTTCATACGACCGTGGTAGCTGCACTTTGGGCAGACTTTCAAGCTGGCTTCAAGCTCTCGTTGATGGTTAATAGCTTCGCATCCCCGGCACTTTTCCCATTGCCCGTCGGGCATTTTGTTTTTCCCGTCGTTCTTGGTCAGGATGCCCTTTTTTGTTCTGTGAAACCAAGCCATTGATTGGAGCGGAGTGAACCCAGTTAAACTGCTTTAACCAAGTGTGTTCTCCATTAGATGCTGTTATCGTCTGCAGAGTGTGTAGATTCTTCTCCCAAGTGTATATTTCGGTTGCAAAACACTCACAGAAGGTGAATCAAGCAATAAAAGCCCATGAAAGTCTATAGTACTGATCACATCCGAAACGTTGTCCTCGTAGGTCATCAGGGCAGTGGAAAGACCACTTTGTCTGAATCTATGCTATATATCAGTAAAAAGACACGTCGGCAAGGGACAGTTACGGAGGGATCGACTGTAAGTGACTATCAGCCAAGTGAAAAAGAGCGTCAGATGTCTATCTTTTCATCCCTCCTGCATGCGGAATGGAAGGGGCACAAGATCAATATTATTGATACGCCGGGTTACCCTGATTTTGTGGGCGAGGTAGTTGCTGCTGTCCGAGTGGCGGATACAGCCATTTTTGTAATGAATGCCCAGGAGGGAGTTGAGGTTGGTACGGAGTTAGCTTGGAGTGCGGCTGCCGAAAATGAGAAACCGGCTATGTTCGTGATCAACCAGATTGATCGCGCACAGGCCGATGTTGAGTCATTGATCGAACAAATACGGGATCGTTTTGGTGTGGGTGTAACTGTAGTACAGTTCCCAGGGGGCGCACCAAATGTGCTCATTGACGTGTTGGTCATGAAGCAGCTCACTTTTGATTCTGATGTTCAAGGCCCACCAACCTTCAGTGATATTCCCGAAGAGTTTATCGAGCGTGCAGAAGCGTTGCATAACGCATTGGTCGAGGATATTGCGGTTAATGATGAGGAGTTGATGGAAAGATATCTCGAGGAGGAGATGTTGACTGAGGAAGAAATGCGTGCAGGGCTTAGGGAGGCTATGCTGTCACGCTCGCTGTATCCGGTTTTCTGTACTGCTGCTGCCACGAATGTAGGTACAGCCCGCCTGATGAGCTTCATAGACAACGTACTGCCGTCACCGCTGCTAGCGCCGCCTATTCCGGTGGAGGATGGGAATCCTCTTGATGCCGATGCTGATGCCAGTCCGGTGGTATTTGTTTATCGCACGATGGCTGAACATCATGTTGGAGATTATTCATTCTTCCGTGTGTGCAGTGGTGCGATTGAGCCCGGAATGGATCTGGAGAATGGAAATTCCGGGACCAATGAGCGTCTGGGGCAACTTTACGTACTTTGTGGAAGAGATAGAGAAACAGTGCCGCGTGTGGTTGCCGGCGATTTGGGAGCGCTTGTCAAGTTACGTGACACCCATACTAACAACACGCTGCGAAAGAAGGGTCAGCGTGTGATAGTGAAGCCGATACCCTTTCCCGAGCCGCGCTATCGTGAGGCAATCCGACCGAAAACAGAAGGTGAAGAAGATAAGCTGGCCCAGGGCTTGCATCAGATCACCGCAGAAGACCCTTCTCTTGTGGTCATGCATGAACCACATTTGAGCCAGATAACCTTGGGTGGACAGGGATCTATGCACTTGAAGGTTGCCCAGTATCGGCTCAAGGCCAAAGTAAATGTTGAGGTAGACTATAGCCGACCTCGTGTAGCATATCGGGAAACTGTGACGATTGAAGCACGTGCTTCATATAGACATAAGAAGCAAACAGGAGGGGCAGGGCAATTTGCAGATATTTCAGTTCTGATTGAGCCTCTGGATGGCGAATTCAAGAAGCGGCCGGACATCTCAGTGCGCAATACGGTGCAGTCTACGACAGGTTGGGGGTCTACGATTGAGTTCATTGACGGTATTGTTGGTGGTGTGATTGATATGCGGAGATTCTTCGGTGCGATTCAAAAAGGTGTGCTGGAAGGCATGCAGAAGGGGCCCGTAGCTGGTTACCCGGTCGGAGATGTTCGTCTAGTGATTTATGACGGGGGAATGCATTCGGTTGACTCGAACGAAAATGCTTTCCGTACTGCAGCTCGTTTCGGATTTCGTGATGCGTTCCGAAAAGCCAGACCAGTGATCCTGGAGCCCATTCATGATGTGAGGGTAACGATCCCGGATACGTACACGGGAGATGTTATGGGAGATCTGAACGGACGTCGTGCAACGATCAAGGGTATGGAAGCTGAGGGCACCATGCAGACTATTCTTGCACAGGTACCCGAGGCAGAACTGTATCAATACTCAACACGAGTCCGCTCAATGACTCAGGGTCGAGGCATTCACAGTGCACGTTTTAGCCGCTACCAGGCTATGCCGAGAAATGTACAGGAACAGGTCGTAGCTGCCGCGGCTAGAGCTGCTGAAGAATAGGTGGCAAGCTGATTGGGCACCATTCCTGTACAAGGCTTGCCAAAGCAAGTACTGCTGCCTCCTGACGGGGTTTGCCGACAATCTGCATCCCAACGGGGAGTCCTTTGGGGCTCAGTCCACAAGGGACGCTAGCGACGGGTAGGCCGGTAAGTGAAAGTATGGAGGTGGGGGCGAACCAGTCGTAGTAGGTGGATAGTTCTGTATTTTTGATCCGGCGTGGATAGCCATCTGAAAGCTTAAATGGGAGGACCGGTGTTGTAGGCGTCAGTAAAAAATCTGTTTTCTGGAATACCCTTCTGAAGATGCGCCAAACTTCATCGGCAATGCGCTCTGCATCTGCTAAATCCAATGCGCTATAATTCAGTGCTTCATTTAGGTTGTTGGCCAGGTTTTCTCCTGTTGCATCAGGTTGATTCAATCTGTCTCTATGAACAGTCAGCAGATGGTGAGCACGAAGAACGGCAAATGCGCGGGGAGCATTAGCTAAACTCAGATGTACGGATTTGACCGATACGCCTCGGGACCGAATTGTGTTGATAGCTGAGCGGCAGGTAGAGGCAACAACGGGAGCAGGTTCGAGGTCGGTGAGGTGTTCACTGTATCCCAGTCGCATATTTGCTCCAAATTCAGGTGGTACATAACCACGATGGTGGGCGGGATATGGTAGTGGACTCGCGTCGTAAGGTCCAGAAACAGCTCGCATGAAGAGACCAAGGTCCTCTGCGGTTCGGCCGAGTCCTCCAGCCACAGACAGTCGATCCCATAAGAAGCTCACTGAATCTTGGGGTACGATTCCCGGCGAGGGGCGCAGCCCCACAATGCCACAGAATGATGCGGGCATTCGGAGGGAACCACCCAGATCCGTACCATCTGCAAGGGCAACCATGCCGGTCGCGACCGCTACTGCACCCCCTCCCGTAGATCCACCTGGGGATCGTTTAGCGTCCCATGGATTACGCGTTGATCCGAAGACCGCGTTGTTGGTCTCACCGCCAACAGCAAAGGTCGGAGTATTGGTTTTACCCAGAACGAGTGCACCGGCAGCTTTGAGCCGGGCAACAATCTCAGCATCCCGTTCAGGAATATGATCGCGATATGCCGTTGAGCCATACGTTGTGCGCAATCCGCGTGTGTCTGTAGTGTCCTTGATGCCCACTGGAAGCCCATACAGGAGGCCATTGGGTGGCTTGGTTTCGAGCACGCGCGCTTCCTCTAACACTCGGTCATTGAGTGTTACGATCGCATTGAGTGTAGGATTAAGTGTCTCGTATACGTTGAGACAGGCACGGACAAGCTCAACGGGGGACAGTTTACGTTCCCGCAGTGCTTTTTGGAGGGTTGTTGCCGGGAGGCAGGCAATGTCTATGCCTTCACACACGAGTCAATCGCGACGCTTTTTGACAGGATATTCGATTTCTTCAAGTGCAAACTCTTCAACGAATGATTTTTCCAATCGAACACGAACCGTACGCGAAAATATATTCCTATCCATGACTTTCCCGACTCCATTCGCTGTGGAAACACGCGTATGTTTCCGAGGAAATGACTTAAGCGATTCCATATAGTGTTCAAGTTCATAGTTGAGGCAGCATTTGAGCTGTCCACACCGTCCCAGAAGTTGTTCTTCTGAAATATAGGATTGTGTCTTTCTCACAGAGTGGATTGACACGGGAGGCATTTGACGCATCCAGGAGGAGCAGCAGAGTTCCCGACCACACACTCCAATACCTCCTATCCGTGCGGTTTCTTCGCGAGGCTTTAGGCGACGAAAATCAACACGCGTCTTGAAATGTTTTCGGAGGTCGCCGATAACTGGTCCCAGCGGTAGTTTCTTTTTTGTAGAGGTATAGAAAATTGAAAGACGTTTCCGATCAAACTGCCACTCGGAATCCACCACTTTGATTTTAAGTTGTTGCTTTCGAATAATATTTCGTGTAGTGACCAAAGCGTCCTTTTCAGAGGCCTTGTTTTTCAAATGGATATTTCGGTCGTTGGAAGAGGCTAGGCGAAGAATTTGGTGATAATTCAGGTGTTCTTTTGCATGAAGGTGCAGGAGTTCGCCAGTCAATGAAACTTGTCCATAATCTAAACCGCGTTGCTCAGAAACGATCACATCATCACCTGCCCGCAGGGGAAGGTTGCGCTTATTTCGATATATCTTTCTACGACGTCCCTTGAATACAACCTGGACCAGGTCACACTGATCTCGCCCAGGATCCTTTGAAGATGTTGGTAACCAGTCAAAAATTTGAACAGACGGGCAACTGTCGTTACAACCGCCATATCCCACCAAGGTACTGCCGCTACATCCACAAGCCCCGTTTGAGCCACACGCCATAATCAATTCAGTTACTTAATTGCAGAATCTACGCCTTGCAGCCTACAACGTTCACATGCAAGTTGTGGGGATATAAAAAACAGGGATAGTGGTTGGCAAGTTGGCTTTCGTAATAGTGGTCTGATCTCATAGAACCACTGTGGTCACGCCTGAAGTCAGGTTACAGGGTTGTGAGAGGCTTGAAAAGCATACCATTATGTGGGCCCCGCATGGCTTGTCCCAGGTTGAGTGACAGGTTAATCAGGAGTAATGTTGTATTTACATTCGATTCGGTGAGTAACCGAGCTTCTTCGATAAGGTGAATCATTGCATCCAAGTCTGCATTGCCTAGGTTTCCACAGAATCGGGCAATCTCGGCGTGCTGATCTCGATTAACGATCGGGGCGTTTGCGCCCATTGTTCTGTAGAGCGAAACATCTCGCATCCAGTTCACGAGAAGTTCAAGTAAATTCTTGGTACGATTACGACCGGTCTGATTAAACTCCTCAATAAGTGTCGTTTGCTGATCAATCTTTTGCGTAAATGCAAAGCGGAGAAAGTTCAGAATTCGTTCGCGATCGTGCCTCAGATCTTCATTCTCAGCGAGTTCCACTGCACGAGAATAGGAACCACCAGACATGTTCGCTGCAGTGACTGAGACGTTCGTCTCTATACCTTTGCGCTCCTGCAGCGCCTGGGCGATGACATCGGCTGCAAGACTGACAAATGCGATACGTTGGCAACGAGACAGAATAGTTGGGAGCAGTAAATCTTTGCGGCGCGTGAGTGCAATAAAAACTGTATCTGGCCCAGGCTCCTCGAGCAACTTCAGAAAAGCATTGGCCGCCCGTACGTGAATGGTGTCTATATCGAGAATAATGGCAATCCGATAGCGACCCTGCTGGGGACGCATATTCATTTTATTGCGTAACTCCAAATTAATTCTTTCAGTGGAGTAGAATGCCTGTCTGAGAGATTTGGGAGCGTTTTTTCTGCCCAACGAAGGAGCACGGATGAAATCCACAACCGCATATTCATCCTGAGAGAGCAATGCTATACGTTCTGCAACCTCCTCTGGATCAGCATTGCTTGGCTGTGGCATCATTATCTGGATATCAGGATGCCGGAGTTGTAGGGCCCACTTACAGGATGAGCAGGGTTCAGCTTCGTGGCAGCCTGTACATTGCAATGCCCGCGCAAACGCCAGTGCGACCGCAAGTTTGCCTACACCATCGATACCGTGAAATAGATAAGCATGGGCTACACGTTCGGATGTCACTGTATTTTTCAACAGCTCGATCACCTTTTCCTGTCCTATGATGCTGCTCCACATGTCTACCAACAAAGTTGGGATCTTGGTACCCAAGCTCTGGCTGGTGGTTGCAACCAGTCTAGGATAAGTTCAGTTGAAGGCAGGTGTTAGGCGTGGTAGCTCAGCAGGTTAGAGCGTGCGACTCATAATCGCAAGGTCGAGAGTTCGAGTCTCTCCCACGCCACATTCCTTGTGCTTATCAGCCTGCGCGACTTAGGCAGTATACCGGTTGAGGAATCCTTGGCTGTTATGGTGTATCGGTATCGAGAAGTTCACCAATGATGTCTTCATGATCCGGTCTGATGAGTACGAGTAGGGCGTGATGAGGCACAATCAAATATTTTGTGTGCTTGTAGGTGAACTCGATCGACTCTTTACGCTGGTAGAAAGCCATATCTCCTACCTCTGCCTGAAGGGGCAGATATCGCCCGATTGTTTTTGGTTCGGCCCAGGGTTCATTTTCGGAGTAGTCCGGGTTTGGGATCAGGTGACCGGGGCCTACCATCTCCACACGGCCGGATCCGATCCGATCGCGTTCTGCAACAGAGGCGGGCAGAACCAATCCTGATTCTGTCTGCTGTTCACCAAGATCGGGTTTGATTAAAACTCGATCCCCAACAACGATTAGCTGTGACATTCTTCAGTGTATGACGTGGTTAAGACGATGAGGAGAATGTGTGTCTCAGATAGAGCGTTGAAGCCACTGCTACTGCCAGTACGATGATACCCGGCAAAATATTCCCTAGGATCAGGTAACCAGTTGCAAACAAGCAGGCATATACCACTACAACACCGGCAGCCCATTGGCGCATCATGGTGCTGATCGTGGCATCTGGATGAATATCAGGATACAGAGCAGCGACGGATGTCCAGCCGGGGCCGGCTGGACGCACAAGTCTGTAAAATTTTTCAAGTGTGGACTGGTCTGTCGGTTTGGTTAAAAAGGTTGCTGCTAACCACAGCGCAGTGGTGAGTCCTACCACAACAAACAGATTGGAAGGGAAGGGGGCCTGAAGTCCCGGGATAGGCACACCGACCAGTGTTAATAAAACCAAAAAGATGGGGGCCAAGGTTGCTACGAGTTCACTCCATGCGTTGATACGCCACCAGTACCATCGGAGGATCAGAACCGTGCCTAATCCGGCAGAAGCGGTCAGGATCAACATCCAGGCCTGACTGATCGATTCTAGCTGCGTGGCCAAGAGAATGCTCAGCAATCCCACAACGAAAGTAAGTATGCGCGAGATAAGTACATAGTGGTGCTCACTCCTGTCCGGTTCTACAAATCTGCGCCAGAAGTCATTCACCAGATAGGATACTCCCCAGTTCAGTTGTGTCGAAATAGTACTCATGAAAGCTGCCAGAAAAGCGGCAAAAACCATTCCAAGTACACCAACAGGTAACACATCCCGCATAACCAAGACAAAGCCCTCACGTGAGTCTGCCAGGTTAGGATAGAGAACAAGGGAGGCTAAGGCGACAATGATCCACGGCCAAGGACGAATGCAATAATGAGCCACAGTGAATAGCAGGGCGGAATAGGTAGCATCCCGCTCGCTGCTCGTTCCCATCATACGTTGTGCGGTATACCCGCCGCCACCCGGCTCAGCGCCTGGATACCAGCTGCTCCACCACTGGATACCAATAAATGCCACGAACGCGGGAATAGATAATGCGAAGGCTGCTGCAGCTCCGGCTGTTTCTCCAAAGGTCGGGAAAAATCGAAAAGTCTCAACTGGTAACTGCGACTTAAGACCGACAATCCCACCTACTTCAGGCACACGAAGAACGAATATGGCCATCAGAATTGACCCGGCCATGGCCAGTATGAATTGCATTACATCCGTAACAGCTACGCCCCATAAGCCAGACAGGAGTGCAAAAACGGACACCAATATCACCAGTGCACTAACCACAACGAGCGCTGCGCTGATAGTCAGGTTCCCAACCACAAAAGCAGTCTGACCGAAAATAGTCAGATTGGGCCACAATACCTTGATAGCGGTCTCCATAGCAAGAGAAACCCAGCCGATGATCACGACATTGAGCAGTAGACCAAAGTAGATCGCCTTGATTCCTCGGAGCCAGGCTGCAGCTCGTCCAGCGTAGCGAACCTCCACAAATTCGACATCCGTCTGAATTCCACACCGCCGCCACAACCGTGCGAAGAAGAATACCGTCAGCATACCACCGAAGGCAAAATTCCACCAAATCCAGTTGCCTGCGATACCATTTTCCGCAACAAGCTCTGTTACGGCCATTGGGGTGTCAGCTGCAAAGGTTGTAGCAACCATGCTTATACCAGCAAGCCACCAGGACATGCGCCGTCCGCTCAGGAAGAATTCTGATGTATTGCGTCCAGCGCGTCTGGAATAGTAGACGGCTATACCGGCAACAACCAGAAAGTAGAGACAGATAACCCCCCAATCAAATGATGTCATGTTTTCATGGTATCTGCTATATCGGAAGTTAGGTCTGAAATACCAAAGATCTTCTATTTTAACTTTTGATCTACTAATGTACGCACCTGCGGTGCTGTACCAACAGAGCGTCCGAGACAGCTTTGCCTCGGACTAGTCATTCACGTTACGAATTGTACCTTCCACGAATTTTTTCCGAACCCGGATCAACAAGGACATATTTGCCCTTGCCGAGAGCTAAACCGGCAAGGCGATTTTCGCTCTTGCATGCGACCTGATCTCTCATTTTCCAATCAATTTTTTCCAATCTTTCAACGGTCTCGCCAAAGCGCTATTTCAATGCAATGGTTTCATAGTGTGAAGACAATGTGTAAAGATCCAGTATCTTCCAAAGGGTCTCGAATAACAGGAGAAATAATTGATTTTGAGGTTATCCCCCTGGGATCCAAATCATGCCCTATCCATATCATGCATCAACGCAGCACAATGCGGCTGATAGTCGGTTATTTACGAAAACTTCCGCGAAGCTCAACTAGTCTCACTCAGCACCAATTTCTACTCAACGGCTTTCTGCAGGTGCATTGAGACACCACCTCAGTGAGGGGGTGTAGATGTCGAAATCAAGATCTCTATGCTGCACGCACATACAGACAAACGACAGGGCAGTATGGGAGTCAGACTGCATTTCGGCTCCGATCAAAGCTCCTGAATACACACTGACGGGTCAGAAATAAGGAGTAAGCGTCGTATTTTGGGGTACAAGAACTAATCAAAAATGGAACGTTCTGGATTGTTGACCGGCAAGACCGGGGTTATCTTTGGTGCCCTGAACGAGAGCAGCATTGCCTGGGCAATTGCCCAGGCTGCCCACCGGGAAGGAGCACGGTTTGCGCTCTCCAATGCTCCGGTTGCAAAACGACTTGGATCAATGGAAGGACTGGCTGAGCAGGTTAATAGCCCGGTGATCTGGGCGGATGCGACAAAAGATCAGGATCTGATTACGCTGTTTGATGAGCTCAAGGAGCACTATGGTCAGATAGATTTTATCGTTCACGCTATCGGTATGGGGGTAAATGTACGTAAGCGCCGGCCGTACGAAAACCTGAACTATGACTGGTACGCCAAGACCTTGGATATTTCCGCGATCAGTCTGCATCGAATCATTAAACATGCAATGCAGACTGAAGCCTTGAGGAGCGGGGGCTCGATTCTGACGCTTTCCTATATTGGGGCGCAACGGTCATTCTCGCACTACTCCGAAATGGGCGATGCTAAGGCTTTACTCGAAAGCATCGTACGAACTTGGGGATCTCGGCTAGGTGAGCAAAATATCCGAATTAATGCCATTTCTCAGAGTCCAACGCGTACGACAGCGGGGCAGGGGATATCCGGCTTTGATGCCATGTTCGAGTTTGGTGATCGAATGTCTCCGTTGGGCAACGCGGATGCAGCCAGCTGTGGAGATTATGCGGTGACGCTTCTAAGTGACCTGACACGTATGGTCACAATGCAGACATTGTACAACGACGGAGGTTTCAGCGGTATGGGTATTGCACATGCAATGGTTGAGCCCATGATGCAGATGCTGGACGTCAAAAAGCAGTAGTTGGGTTTGGTACTGCGGATTAGTCCTATAGCAAGTTTGTGTATGCGGTACTCATTGCTTTGTGCGGTAGCCATGTTCTGCCTCATACATCTTGATTCGTATGCCCTACAGGCACCTACAAGCGAGGAGTTGAATGCAGAGAGCCTCTACTATGTGACTAGCCGCGAAGCGAGCCTGTATCGGGATGTCGAAAGATCGAAGCTCTATGTGCGACTTGCCTTCAGGGAGCCGATTAAATTGCTCGCACTTGAAGGCTCCGTCATGCATGTACGCACGATGGATGGTGCTATGGGGTACGTGAGTGAGGACGAAATATCAAATATTTGGATTCTCGTGTCAAAACGTCGCAAACTCGTGACGCTTCATCGTGGCTTGGAGGTTATAAAAGAGTTCAGGGCAGACTTCGGTTATAATGCTTATTCAGACAAGGAGATTTTAGGAACGGAGGGTAACCCCGATCATTGGCGGACACCGGAAGGGGCGTTCTACGTTGTGCGAAAGAACCCGTACAGTAAATTTCACAGAGCTTTTCTGCTTAATTATCCCAATGCAGAGGACGCCACGAGGGGACTGCGTGATGGTTTGATCAATCACCGACAATTCGATATTATCATGCAGGCTGAAAAAAGAGGAACAGTACCTCCCATGGGGACCACTCTCGGTGGAATGATCGAAATTCACGGTCACGGCACGGGCTTATCCTCGAACTGGACACAGGGATGTGTAGCGGTTCGCGATGAGGACATGGATTTTATGTGGACCTACGTGGAGGAAGGTACACCAGTCGTAATAGAGAAATAGTTCGTTATGGCCGAGTATAATCGCTCAAACAGACAAAAGCATTTACGCAAAGACCCAATTTCGCGTTGGCACGTGCGAAGTGTGATGGAAGTGCTCTATCAGCTTGTAGAAAGTACGAACCCGAAAACTGTGCTGGATGCGGGATGTGGAGAGGGTTTTGTGAGCCACTACCTTGCAACACGTAATGGCTCAATGAGCATCACTGGAGTAGATGTACAACCCCAGGCAATCGAATTTGCGAAGAAGAATTTCGGGGAAGTTGCTACTTATCGGGTGGCGAGTCTGTATTCACTTCCTTTTTCGGATAACTCATTTGATACGGTGGTTTGTAGTCAGGTCCTTGAGCATGTGGACGACGTTGAGGCTGCTGTGGCAGAACTTAAACGTGTTGCAAGGCGCTTTGTCGTTATCACAGTGCCTCGTGAGCCTCACTTCAAATACATTAACGACCTAGCCCGGGCGATACGCTTTAGTGACGATCCGGGTCACGTAAACTTTTGGACTAGTTCAGACTTTCAGGTCTTTATGCGAGGACATTTCAAGCAGCCGCGATTCACACGTAAACACGTGATCTATCAGTTGTCAGTTGCGCTTGTTGACTCCAATAATGAATCCTTAAGACCGGATGAGGCGTAAAGATGATAGTATTAAGTCAGTGTTATCGGACAAGGCCGAAATAAAGTGAATAAGTCACTATTGTTCTTACTACCCCTCTTGGCGCCTTCCGTGCTTGCTCAGGTACGTGCACCCAAGCCACTGGAGTTGAATCCAGACACCAGGGAAGGCCCTGTATTCGTAGTGCCGGTCAACGGCATGATCGATAATGGCTTGGCTCGCTATATTGACCGAGCTGTCGAAGATGCAACCAGTCAAGGGGCAACGCTTACGGTCTTCGAGATTGATACATTTGGGGGACTTGTAGATGCTGCCGACAAAATCCGCAAGACGCTGCTGAATGCAGAAATGCCTACAGTTGCATTCATTGATAAAAATGCAGCTTCAGCCGGGGCATTGATCTCCTATGCTGCGGATCGCATTGTAATGGTGCCAGGTGCTTCAATCGGGGCGGCTACGGTAGTAGGAGGAGTGGGTGGAGAGGCTGCTCCAGACAAGTATCAGAGCTACATGCGTGGTCTCATGCGAGCCACTGCAGAGGCAAACGACCGGGATCCCAAGATTGCTGAATCTATGGTGGATCCGTCTCTGGAAGTGGAAGGTGTATCCGAAGAGGGTAAAGTATTGACTCTGAGTGCGGAGGAAGCATTCGAACTCGGCGTAGCAGATCGGATACTTGAGTCAGTTGATGAGCTAGTTTCCGCGTACGGATTAGATGCCCCCATGCTAGTGGCGCATCGCGAAACTGGCGCAGAGCGTGCACTCAGATTTTTGGGGTCTCCTGTAGTTCAGTCAATCCTTATGCTCATGATGCTGGGAGGACTGTATTTTGAGCTGCAGACGCCTGGAGTGGGATTTCCAGGAGCGATCGCACTGCTTGGAATTGCTCTTTTCTTTGCTCCTCATTATCTGTTGGGCTTAGTTGAGATATGGGAAATACTACTTTTTGCAGTAGGAGTTGGGTTGATATTGGTCGAGTTATTTATACTCCCGGGTTTTGGGATTGCTGGGATATCCGGCTTGGTATTGATTTTATTTGCTCTTGTTGCCTCGTTAGTAGGTAATGTGGGTCTTTCATTTCCTCCAATAATGGATATAATGCCCAGTGTCTACACTGTGGTAATAACACTGGTGCTTCTGGTTATTGGTGTAGTTATGATGGGCCGTACGCTCACGCAAACTGCTACTTCAAACCCTTTTGTGTTGCAACCTGAGCTCAAGAGTAGTGAGGGTTACACGACTGCAGTTACGCATTCGGAATACATAGGCAAGGTAGGGTGGACGCTCACAGCCCTTAGACCGTCTGGTGCGATGCTAATTGATCAAGAGCGTGTTGATGTGATTACGGCTGGCGAGTATATTGATCAAGACGTACAGGTCCGAGTGGTTAATGTGCGCGGAAACCGCGTCGAAGTTAGAACTCACGAGTCCTAAGTGTGGAAACTTTAATTCCCATTCTGTGCATTTTGGCAGGGCTCCTGCTGATTACCGTGGAGGTCTATTTGATCCCAGGGTTCAACGTGATTGGTGTACTGGGTGCCCTTCTCATTGTATTTGCGATAGGGTACGCGTTCAGTGAGTCTGGTTTACTGGGTGGAACGATAGCCTTGGCAGGAACGCTTAGTAGTGGGGTGCTGTTGTTCGTTCTACTTTGGCGTTCAGGGGCATGGGATAGGTTTATACTCTCAACCACACTCAAGACGGAAGTTGATGAAGTTACCCGCAGGAAAGATAAGCGTGCTCATTACCTGGGAAAAACGGGAGTAGCCGTTACACCGCTTCGCCCGACGGGCATTGTAGAGATTAATGGCGAAAGGATCGAAGTGGCCACTGAGGGCGAGTTCATCGCCGTGGGGAGTAATATTCGTATTGTTGCAATGGATCGTCGTCGATTCTTTGCGCGGCTGGATACCGCGTAGCCTAGTAGGCTACCAGCGTAGCTGAGCAGAGAATGTGAAAGTGCGACGCAGCAAGTGGCTGATTTCGTCAGTCAGATTCTGATTCTCGTCTTCAAATTTATTCTGTTCTCGCAAGTATCGATATGCGGGGTTCATACGATCAAAGGCATTGAGTACATCAAGCCGCAGCTGTAATGTACTATCGCCAGCTCTATCTCGAATAAGCACAGCCAATGCAAGGTCAAATTGACTGAATGGGGCAAGTTCATGCCCAGGTGCTGTGGGATCTGTGAAGGAATAACCGTCAAATTTTGCAATATAATCGGTACTTGATCCTAGGAGATCATAGTAAGTCTGTTGGAATCCCCATTTTCGTCCCCATGCACCTCGCCAACGTACTGTTCCTTCTAACGCCGGGATTGGTCGCACGACTATTTTAGTCTGGAACTGTCGGGGGATATTCCAGGGAACAGGCAAAAACACCGGCTTATTGTTGCGGAATGTATACTCCCGTCTTGATCCACTGTACTCGTAGCGTAGTTCGAGATCAAATTTCTCACCGTTTCGGAGTAGTTCAGCCGCAGTTCCAAACGCAAAACCATGGGTGTTTGTCACAAACTCATTGATGGTGGTGATCGGGGGGGAATCGGTCTCCTGGCGCCAGAGCAACGGATATTCAATTCTATAAAGTCGGCGCTGGTCCTTGTAGTAGTATTCAATTCCAAACCGCCAATAAGTCCACAGCTGTGCTGCCATATCAACACTGTAATGGTAGGCAAGAGGCGCACGGTTGGTTTCGTCTATGGGAAGCCAAAAGCGGGTTGATGGGACAATCGTACTGGGGCTGATAGTGGCGATCTCAAACTGATTCAGGAACTGATAGTAGACGCCCGTTGCAAGTCTGAGGGACACTCCGTAGCCTCCTCTGTACGGTGATTTAAATAGAATCGCAGCACGTGGCTCCAAATGAAATCTATCCTGCACCTGTAGCCATGTAAGGCGGAGGCCTGTTGTTAGCTCTGTCCATGGCCAGGGGCTCCAGGTTTGCTGTACATAGCTGGACGAGGTACGTGATTTGCGTTCATGTTCCAGAACACGGGGAAATACATGTTGGATGCTGAAGCGATGATTTGACCGCGAGAAATCCAAGCCTGCACGCACATGAAGCTGAGGACTTGAGTAATCGATTGATACGCCAATATCATTGTTCATGAGACTGTTTTGATCACTGGTTTTTATGGCATTGTATCGATATAGGTTGAAGGCCGCATGGACGCTGTTCTGGCGGTCAAGTCCGCCGTAATCGTGAGAGAGTTCGTAATTACCTCGGCGCCAAGAGGTGCGCCAGCTAAAACGGTCTGTGAGACGTTGTTCCCAGTAAATGCGCATGCTCTGATTCTCCCATGCATGGCGGTCGGGGGAGACATTTCTAGTACTGTCCGCTGCGGCGGATAGCAATTTGCCTTCGAGTGTGCTGTGTCCCTGATACCAGGAGAAGCCGGCTTCTTTGTTGTCGGCCCATTCAATTTTTGTCACAGCATGCAAATCATCGAAGTAAATATCCGGCAATAGGGGCTGCGGGACGATTTGGAGTCTATTAATAAGTATGTCATAGGCATGCTCAAAAACACGCTTGAGCGGATAAATACTCGCACGCATAAGAAATACGTCGGGGCGATTCCAGTCTTTGAGCAGTCGATCGATGCTTTCGCTGCGCATATTGCTCCACCAGCGATTCCAGACACTGTTCCTGAATGCTCCCATTATCGATACAGTTGCTGGACCAAGCTCCATCTTGCTGGCGATGCGGCCATTAAATGAAATTGGATCGACTTGCACTACAATAGCCTTAACTGCGTCAATTGAATGCTCTGCATTAATGATCCCTGCCGTAGAACTCCCAAGTGTTACATCAAAACCGGCTTTATGGACGGTAACCTGACGTATAGCGAAAGGGTTGAAGACCCCAAAGAGTCCCAAATGGATTGGTTCAAAAATTTTACCTCCATCAAGTAGGAACTGGTGTTCTCCGCGCGCCCCACCTTGTATATGAATATCACCGGTGCTTAGGTCGATATCCACCCCGACTATATCGTACAGATTACGAACTAAATCGGATGTTCCTAGACCGGTTATTTGTGTCAGGTCTTCGGTCTCACGTTTATCCATTTCAAATGGATCCGCGCTAACTACGAGGGGAAGTTCTTTAGGCAGGGGAGTGGAGATAACTTCCACTTCGCGTTCCTGAATAACCCATTCAGACAGCCAGATTTCAATCGACAAGGTGGAGTCTGTAAGCAACTCAATCTCTCGAATGTCCGAAAGGTAGCCGATGTGACTTATAGCAACTCTTGCAGAACTGCGTGGGGTTGTGGGCAGGATAAATTTTCCATCCCGATTGGATGTTGTGCCCTCCGGTGTTCCGACAAGGTATATATGTGCGTCTCGAAGTGGAATACCGGTTTCTCGTGCACGGACAATTCCGGCGAGTATGGAAACCTCTTCCGGTAGTGGTTCAAGAAGAAATGTGCCACCGGACTGTCGAAGGTAAGCCACCCCTGTTCCCTGAAGAAGGATCTCCAGATCGGATTCTGCATCGATTGCAACGGGCCCAACCCATTCAGTTGTCAGACCATCCAGCGTACTGGACGCATAGGATAGATCCACACCCCAAGCAGCTTGGAATCGTTCGACCGCATCAAGTAGATTTAGGTGGGACTGTGCGACTGAGACCGACGCATTTCCTACCAGCACGACGGCTAAGCAAGCTCCCCAACGGATTACAGCATGCACGAAAACAGAGCCTGTGGGCTACTTATCCAAAGAGCAACGTCCGCGTGGCCGGGAGTGCTGATTCCCTATTTTTTGGCTTCAAGGGCAAAACCACCCGGGACAGCGCGGTAATCACAGTGTAACGCACAAATGTCTCGAATGATTTCTTCAGCGCTCTCGGGGGATTCTTTCAGAACGCCGATAGACAATGTTTCGAGAGCCGGAGACCCAATAGTGATCTCCACGTCATAGCGTCGTTCGATTTCTTCGGCAACGTTGCCGAGGGGCCGTCGAGAAAACTTAAAACTGCCATTCACCCATGATGTGTACTGCATCAGGTCCTGTATGGACTCTATCACTAAGGGTCCCTGGCCATCGTGACGTACTTGGGCGGACTGCCCTGCAGTCAGGGTGACTGCTAACTCGGATGCGGTAAGCGGGATGACCTTAACCTGTCCCGAATTAACGGACACATGCGTTGCTGCATCGATCTCGTCGGGCCATGATCGCACGTTAAAGGAGGTTCCAAGCACCTCTGTTTGTGCATCGAATGATTCGACTACGAAGGGAGTCGAGTTAGGTACGACATTCAGGAAAATCTCGCCTTCGCGGAGTACAAGTTCACGGGATGTTTTGCCAAAATTTTTCTTGTACTGTACGTGTGTGCCACTATTGAGAACGATTGAGCTTCCGTCCGGTAACTCATGAGTGATTTGGTCGCCGAACGGGGCAATTACGGAAGTAGGTTGTTGTGTGATCGTGATTCCAACTGCCAAAATCACGGCGATGCATGCAGCCATTGCGACTGCGGCAGTCGTGCGGGGTGCGTGTTGCCAAGTAAAGATTCTTGTTAGGCGGGGGCGGGTTGCTTCCTCTATCGCAGGCCACATCCCTGTGCCCATTTGCCGGAACTCACTGAGAGGAGGTTCCTGCGAACAATACCATTCCGAAAGCTGCCAAGCTTCCAGTGTGTCAGCAATTTCCGTGTGATCCAACTCGAACTGGACCTCGCTGGGAAGGGGAGAGTGGTAAGGTTCAGTGTTCATATAGCTTGGGTGTCTTTACGGAACGCTTTCAACTTGCCCCGGAGATCTCGCAGGGCAAGCATTACATGCGTGTTAACTGTTCTGGGTGTAAGGTTCATGACCTGAGCAATTTCTGCGTGTGTAAGTCCCTCGAAACGGCTAAGTTTGAAGGCTTCACGCCGGCGTTTAGGCAGATTGTCAATCCACTCATGAATTTTTTTCTCCAAGATGCCAAAATCGGCCTGTTCGTCTGGGGTTGGTACATCTTCAATAGCGACCTCATCTGCATCTACGCTGTTCGTATAGTGCGAGTCACGGGACAAATTAAGTGCTCGGTTACGCACCACTGTATACATGAACCCAAGGATCGACTTACTGGGATCAAGGGTCTCCCTTTTCTCCCAGACCTTGACGAAGGCGTCCTGCACAATATCTCGGGAAGTATCTGCATCTCTTGTATATCGCCAGGCAAAACGGATCAAAGCTGGATGTAGTTCTTCAAACAACTCCCGAAAAGCATCACGATCCGACCTCGCAATACGCCTGCTCAGCTGAGCAAACGTTGAAGACGAAGGCCTTGGCGTTTCCTGATCACTCAGTTCAGTTTTTGGTTTAACTATTCGACTCAGTTTTTGGTTTAACTATTCGACTCATATACACGAATCTTAAGGTAAATGATGAATTCTAGGCCTCTTGAAATCGAAATTTGTTTACATCGGGAAAAAAATCAGACAAACCGGCCGAATTGGCCACTAACCTAGAATTTACATTAAGTTAAAATTGATCAAATTATAAGACCTGCAAGGGTTGCTGTCATGAGGTTTGCCAGTGTTCCCGCAAGTACTGCTTTAATGCCCAGTTCAGCAATTAGTGGCCGCTTATTGGGTGCCAGTGGGGAGATCCCGCCGATTTGGATTGCTATGGAGGCGAGATTGGCAAAACCGCACAAAGCAAAAGTTGCCATGATCACCGATTTTTGTGCGAGTTCCCCTTGTTGAATCATTTCTGCAAGCTGCAGATAAGCAACGAATTCATTGGCAACAATCTTGTAGCCAAGCATTGATCCAACGCTCATCACGTCTTCAAGGGGAACGCCAATCAGCCATGCGATGGGCGCAAACGCCCAGCCTAGGATTTTGCCTAGTGTCAGTTCAATACCGAATATTCCACCGGTCCAACCCAGGATAAAATCTGCCATTGCCAACAGGGCAATGAAGGCCAGTAAAACTGCGGCAATGGTCAGTACGAGTTTGAGACCGTCAGTGGCTCCGGTTGCAGCTGCATCTATAATATTTTTTGACTCAGAGATCTTTGGTGTTACCACCTTTCCGAGTGTGGTAGGCTGGCCAGTTTCCGGAACTATGATTTTACTTAGAATGATGGCTGCTGGCGCAGCCATCAGACTGGCACCCAGGAGATGTTCTGCAAACTTGAGCTGTGCTTCATCCAAGGGAATTCCTTGGGCTGTTGCATATGGAAGCGCCAGAAAGCCCACGTAAGCGGCCATTACCCCACCGGCTATTGTGGCCATTCCCGCAGTCATGAGCGTCATGATTTCCGAACGTGTCATGTTTTCCAGATAGGGCCGAATGACCAGAGGAGCTTCTGTTTGGCCTATGAACACGTTGGCAGCAACCGACAATGACTCTGCACCGCTAGATTTGAGCAATCTTGCTACGATTCGCGCCAGTGACTTTACGATCCATTGCATGATGCCCAAGTGGTATAGAATGCCCATCAATGCTCCAAAGAAAATGATAGTTGGAAGCACCTGGAAGGCGATGGCATTCCCCCAGCTCTGGCCGGTGGCCAGTGGTGTGCCAGGTGCCATGTTTTCGGTTGGAGGGAGGGCAATATCACCAAGCACGAATCGGGCCCCTTCAGTCGAAAACTGTAACGTCTTGACAAATGCAAAACTGAGCCAGGAAAAAAAGACCTTCGGCCAGCCAAGGGGGGAGAAAAATTCTCCCATAGCATCGCCTTGAAGAATAAACACCGCTAGGACTATTTGCGCCAGAAGCCCTATACAGATAAGGCGCCAATTAGCCAGACGACGATTCTCTGAAAGTAGTAATGCAAGCCCGATCACCGTTGAGAGTCCAACAATCGCTCGGACTGAAGAAACAGCAAGTTCCATGAAGTGTCTATCATATCGCGAAATCAGACTCAAGCTTAAAGTTGCACTTTAAGTCAAGTTCAGACAAACGCTATTCTAATGAGGCCGCAAGCATAAGCTTGCACCAGATAAGGAAACGGATGTTGGTCCTCAAGCAAATCTCCATTACCCAATTACAATACTGCTGCATCGCGACCTTGAAATCCACGCGGTGCGACACATCTGCGTGATAGACCGGTACCAATTCATCCATTCGAAGCAATCGACAGAGCTTGAAGCCATCCTTATTCCCGTTACGATTGATGCGCGCATTGTGTAAGGGATCGTAAACGATCAATTCGGTCACACAGGAGCGCAAGGTAGTGGCGATCTAACTGGCCAAGGAAGATTCTTCCACCGCTGAGTCGTGTCTGCCAAAAAATAGGTATTTTCCGGCAGACACGATATAATCTCCAGGAGGAACCATGCACTTTGATTTTGTATCCCACCTTGATGCCGTAGAGCGCTCCGTCTTGTATCTTGATCGCGACGGTCAGGTGGCTGGCGCAGTCATACTCTCCCGCAGCTACATGACGACGGTCAACGACCTGTGGGATGCCTTGACGAACGGCGATCGCATTCCGCGCTGGTTCCTTCCGATCAGCGGCGAACTGGAACTTGGTGGTCGATTTCAGTTTGAGGGCAACGCAGGGGGTACGATCACTGCCTGCGAGCGGTTGTCATATCTGGCAGTCACATGGGAGTTCGGTCCCCATGTCAGTTGGGTGGAGGCACGGGTATCGGACGACGAGGCCGGTCGCGCTCGTCTCACCCTTGTGCACACTGCCCATCTTTCTGAGCAGTGGAACGAGTACGGCGCAGGTGCCACGGGTGTGGGCTGGGAGATGGGCCTCCTGGGGCTTGCGCTCCATATTGACCAGCCCGAGGAGCCCAAGCCGGACGAGGCTACATTCCACACCACGTCCCACGGCAAGGCTCTCATAATGGGCAGCAGCGAGGCGTGGGGAGAGGCATCCGTGAGCAGCGGCACGGACTCGGAAGCTGCCCGCGCAGCCGCTAGGCGCACGACCGCGTTCTATACCGGCGAGGCGGTTGTCGAGGGCTGATTATTCTCACCTACTCCCGGATGCCGATGTCAGGTACGGCTATGAGATCTATTGCACTGCTGCTGTGACCTTGTTCCAACATCCAGATTTTTGCATCCTACAATTAAATACATAAGCGCCACAATTTACCATTATCTTGGGCTGATCTAGAATGGTTCTGTTGTAATGCCCGAATTTGATACCACCCCGATCCTTGAAGGATTAAATGATCGGCAAAAGGAGGCGGTCGAGACGGTTGATGGTCCTGTGCTGGTTGTGGCCGGGCCGGGATCAGGCAAAACACGGGTACTGACTTGCAGGATTGCATGGATACTGGCCACACAGACTGCACGCCCATACCAGATCCTTGCGCTCACATTTACGAACAAGGCGGCGAGAGAAATGCTTGAGCGGGTTAAGAAACTCCTGCCACCAGGCATGGCACAGGGAATGTGGATTGGTACATTCCATGCACAAATGGCCCGGCTACTGCGGGTCGAGGCAGAAAGCATAGGATTTACACGCGATTTCACGATATACGACACGGACGATTCGGAGCGTATTCTTAAGCAGCTTATCGATGAATCCGGGTTTGACCGGAAAATGGTGAAACCGCGCACAGTTCATGCGTATATCTCTGAGGCAAAGAATGCCCGCAGACCGATTGAAGAAATAAGGCAGAATACGAAATCCAGGCAGTATAGAGCTGCCGTGAAGCTATTTGATCTCTATAACAACGCGTTACTGGCAGCCAATGCCTTTGATTTTGACGATCTGCTGCTAAAACCGCTGGATATCTTTGACGAGCATCCTGACATACTGGAGAAATATCAGAATAAATGGACTCATGTGCTTATTGACGAATACCAGGACACAAATAGGGTACAGTATGCGCTGGCTAATGCTTTGGTCGGAAAGCATCGCAATTTGTGCGTAGTTGGTGATGATGCGCAGAGTATTTACTCATTCAGAGGTGCGGACATCCGAAACATTCTATCTTTTGAAAAGGATTTTCGAGAGGCTAAAGTGGTTCGTCTTGAGCAGAATTACCGTTCGACAAAGACCATTCTCAGTTTGGCAGACTCAATTATCACCCACAATTACGATCAGATACAGAAAACGCTTTGGACGGATAATGAGACAGGATCTCCTGTAGCATTGATTGATGCCGGCAGTGGTCGGGATGAGGCCAAACGTGCTGTTGGAATAATTAGAGACGAACGCATCAGGAGTGCGCTCAACTATCGTGATTTTGCAATCCTTTATCGGACAAACGTTCAAAGTCGCGCTTTTGAAGAGGCCTTACGTCGAGAGGGGGTGCCATATCAGATCATTGGTGGGATTTCGTTTTATCAGCGCAAGGAAATAAAGGATGCCCTTGCATATTTGCGCCTCTTGGTGAATCCTGGTGATGTATCAAGTTTTCAGCGTGTGATCAATTACCCACGTAGAGGAATTGGCATAAAATCGCAACAGAGAGTTTTTGAGTACATGCGCAGCACTGGACGTGGACTACGGGAAATTATTCAGGAAGACTTAATTTCCTATGTCAATGTTCAGGGACGAGCCAAGGACCAGATTCAGGCTTTCGCTAGGCTGATTAACTATCATGCTGCAGAAGCTACAGCAGGAGAAGCACCTGTCGAGGTAGCCGCAGCGCTCTTTCGAGAGTCAAGGCTTATGGATGATTTGCAGGAGGATGATACCCCGACCGGTCAGATGAGGCTTGAGAACATTCACGAGTTATTGCGTGCAATCCAGGATCATGATTATGGAGATGAGGCGCACACTCTAAGCAATTATTTACAGGCAGTCGCACTCATGACGGATGCCGATCAGGACAATTCTGATTCGGACCGTGTTGTTCTCATGACACTTCATGCCTCCAAGGGTTTGGAGTTTGAAGTCGTTTTCATTGGTGGTATGGAAGACGGACTGTTGCCACTAATTCGCGGAGAGAAAATTAGTACGCAAGCCCTTGAGGAGGAGCGTCGGCTATTTTATGTCGGCGCGACCAGAGCAAAATCACGCCTCTATCTGGGGCGGGCTAAAATGCGTTCCAGATATGGAGGACGAGTAGACTACCCGGACATAAGCAGATTTATCCAAGAAATAAAACCGCGGGTACTCAACAAACGGCGTTCGTCGACAAGTTCAAGGAAACGAAACTCTTTTCTTGGGTCTCGAGGTCGTCGATCAGGAGGATCTGTAGGCGCCAGTTTCACAGGGAATCGCCCCCGGCCACAAGTTCCTAAGTCACCTGCAACCGGGCGCGTTTCGTCGTGTGATCCATCTGATCTAAGTGTAGGGATATTGGTCAGCCACAAAAACTATGGGATAGGGCGAGTCGTGCACCTGGAGGGTAGTGGTGGCACTACTATAGCTACAGTTGAATTCAGCACATACGGGAGGAAGCGTCTCATGGTAAGCTTTGCTCCCATGAAGGTGGTTTAACAAGATTCTTGCGATGTGTACTAGCCGTTCGTTCATAAACATAACATCTGAAAATTCAGTAACCGGGCGGCGATCATGGCATCAATACCCTCGGATGTTTTGGTAAGCGATAGGTCAGACTGATATCTGGTCTATTGTCTCCGTTGGCCTTTGGCACTTTCCTTTTCAAACGAATTCCCGAAACTAACACGGAATAAGTGTCATCTTGGTTGAGCTTCAGTCAATATTCGAATACAGCTTAAATTAGGGGGTACCCGTTCGGTACATAGCGTAACAACGTTTTTTCTCGGTACATCGTTTTTCCCAACATCTGACGCCAATTCCAACAACAGAAACGTGGACAAGAACATTCTTTATTCCCCCGCATCCAATTTCAGCGCTAATGCGCACGTGGCATCTGAGGATGCTTATCGGACCAGATACCGTGAATCTGTTACAGACCCAGATGCATTCTGGGCTGCCGAAGCACGCAATCGAATCCATTGGTTCAAGCCGTTCACTCGTGTACGTAATGTATCTTTTGCGTCTTCGAACGTTAGCATTAGCTGGTTTGAGGATGGAGAGGTGAATGCATCTTATAACTGTCTGGATCGGCACCTTGCCGATAGAGGTGACCAGATTGCATTGATCTGGGAGCCCGATGATCCCCAGGAAGAGGCGCGCCACATATCATACCGTGAGCTTCACTCAGAGGTATGTCGGCTCGGTAATGTACTCACTGCCATGGGGGTAAAGCGCGGAGATCGTGTAACGATTTACATGCCTATGATCCCGGAAGCTGCTGCTGCAATGTTGGCATGTAGCCGGATCGGAGCAGTGCATTCCGTAGTATTTGCAGGATTTTCCCCAGAGGCTTTGGCGGATCGGATTCTGGATTGTGATTCAACATTTGTGATCACCGCGGATGAAGGCATGCGAGGCGGTAAAAGAGTTCCCTTGAAGCAAAATGTAGACCAGGCGTTAGAGCGCTGTCCCGCGGTAGAAACAGTGCTCGTAGTTCAGAGGACGGGCACAGATATTTCGTGGATTGCCGGGCGGGACCAATGGTACCATGAACATGTCCCCACGGCTAGAGCGGAATGTCCTGCCCAGTCAATGAATGCCGAAGATCCGTTGTTCATACTGTATACCTCGGGCTCGACAGGTAAACCCAAAGGTGTACTGCACACAACTGGTGGATATCTGGTATATACATCTATGACACATGAGATCGTCTTCGATTACCACGCAGGGGATATTTTTTGGTGTACAGCAGATGTGGGGTGGATTACAGGGCATTCATACATCGTCTACGGCCCTCTCCTCAACGGGGCAACACAGGTATTTTTCGAAGGCACCCCCACCTATCCAGATGCATCCCGCTTTTGGGAGGTTGTTGATAAACATCAGGTAAATCAGTTCTATACGGCTCCCACTGCCATACGGGCACTCATGAGTAGGGGCAATGCGTTTGTAGAACGAACAAGCCGAACATCATTGCGGCTGTTGGGATCTGTAGGAGAACCCATTAATCCTGAGGCTTGGCGTTGGTATCACGAAGTTGTTGGTGGTGGACGCTGCCCGATCGTCGATACTTGGTGGCAGACAGAAACAGGAGGGATATTGATCACTCCTTTACCTGGTGCCATATCCACCAAACCGGGTTCCGCTACGGTGCCTTTCTTTGGTATACGACCGGAGATTCTTGACGAAAACGGAAATGTACTCGATGGCGAATCTCAGGGCGTTCTGGCCATATCCGATTCTTGGCCGAGCCAGGCCCGGACTGTATTCAGGGACCATGAGCGCTTTGTGAATACCTACTTCGCCATGTTTGAGGGTAAGTATTTTACAGGAGACGGATGTCGCCGTGACTCGGATGGCTACTATTGGATCACCGGGCGCGTAGATGATGTTCTGAATGTTAGCGGACATCGTATGGGAACCGCAGAAATAGAAAGTGCACTGGTTGCATACCCGAGTGTAGCAGAGGCTGCTGTAGTTGGCTTCCCTCATACGATAAAAGGGCAGGGGATCTACGCCTATGTTACACTTAATGCCGACGAAACCCCTTCTGATGCATTGCGGAAGGAATTATCCAGCCATGTCCGTAAGCAAATTGGCCCGATTGCAAAGCCGGATTTTGTACAGTTCGCCCCATTCTTACCCAAGACACGAAGTGGTAAGATCATGCGCCGCATCCTGCGTAAGATTGCCGAGAACGATTATGGGCAACTTGGAGATACTTCCACGCTCGCGGATCCTACCGTAGTAGATTCGCTTATTGAGGAGCGCCAAAACCGGTAACTTGTCGCATTGCGATTCGTACTGCTCCTTCCAGGGGAGTGCCTGTTGGAGGTGTGTAATTGGCGGCAGGCCAGACACGCTTCATGGCTCTGCGCATACTGGCAACGTAAAATTCATGATTACTGAGCCCGCCAGTGATAGTGAATCTGGGACTTAGATTCGGATGCTTTTTCAACAGCCATTCCGATTGGTGTGCCAGTAGAGCGGTTTCGTTGTGTACGATGGAGAGCGCGACAGCATCAGCGTTGTTGGCGGCCTCCAGCACAAGTGGTGCTACATGCTGAAACTTCCAGTCAGGACTGGAGATATTATTTAGCAGGGAATAACGATCATGGATATTCAGATGATCTCTGGCCAGATCCGTTAGCGTCGTTGCAGGCCCGCCATCAAACGCATGCCCGACGGCAGCCATACCTCGCCTTCCAATCGAATACCCGCTACCTTCGTCCCCGATTAGGTATCCCCAGCCTCCTACATGGTCAATCTGTGGGCGATTTTTTTCGGTTCGGGCCATTACTCCACTTCCCGTGCCAGCAATAAAAAGGAGACCGCCCTCACCGCCAAGAGCGCCCTCAATTGCAGTTACGCCGTCGTGTGATATGCTTATCTGGGGGGAATCGTTGCCAGCAACTAGCGAGCGGATGCGATCAGCGAGTGCTTTTTGTGTGGAGGGCGCACTGGCACCTGCTACTCCGGCATGAATGGCAAGTAGGTCTGCTTTTGGCAGCTTTTCAAGGGCCTCGTTGATCAAGCATGACAGGATTTCAGCTGCCTGGGATTCACCCTGACGAAATACGTTAGCAGCACTTCCGAAGAGCTTGAGATCGGGTTTTTCGGCTAATGAGCGAGCACATAACCGGGTTTGCGTGGCACCGGCATCAAGCCCGAAGACACAACTATCAGAAGGCATCTTAGGGTACAAGAGTTGTAGTGATTGAGTATAATGTGGGGAATGAAAACGTGAAACGGCTGTTGCTTGTCGTGTAGCGGCCAAGCGGTTGATGAATAGCTACATGATGCCTGCGTATGGAATAATGATTATCTATTCCGTTCCATATCCAGGCTTCCCAGGTTACCGGTGCAATGGCTGCATGAGCACCTCCCCAGGCCATAGTTGTTTCATGCCCTATGGAAGGCGTATCAAGGGGCTCAAGGGTTTTGCTATCCGTTTTGCGGTGAATTGTGAACATACGCTTACTCTCGTGGACGCGCTCCCAAAGCCACTGGGTTTGATCATCCCCGAACCGTTGGGTCAATCGGTTTGTTGCACGATAAAGAGCTTCTTCTAAATCTCGGCCCGCAGACATAGCCCATTCGTGATAAATGGTTGCACCAATGCTCTGGCTGTCAAAACGATAGTCCCAGTTTATCAGGTAGGTAAGTGCCGAATTAACCGAAGTAGGAGCACCTGGGATAACTTGCTGCAAGGAGTCCATTGGTAAGGAAGCGAGCATCGTGCTCAATGTATCCCTCACCCAGGTGCTTTGCGTATCGGTGACCCATGTATCTACATCGCTCCTCTTCGGATTAATACTATTCAGATAGAGAGCTGTATGTCGAATTTGTGGATCGTTACCTATGACCAAACCTGAATCAATGGGAAACATAAATTTTGGATCGCCAAGGACATCCCACGAACCGTCAGGAGACATAAGGATTCCACCACCTTGCCAAAGTTGAAATGTGGCGGGGGAAATATGAGGCAGAGAGAACCAGCTTTGTGCATCAGAAATAGCACTGAATCCTGACCATTTCAGCTCATGTAGTGCTCCGGGGGTGCTGAAAGTGCTATCCGTGCGCCGATGAATCACTATTTCCTCCCGAGTGGGAAAGGTCAAGTGCATTCTTTTATCGAGGCTGTCAAGAACAGGTCCGCTGGTTTTGGGAGAATAAACGAATACTGACCAAGCATAATTCCGGGACTTGCCCGTGGGGAAGAAGGGGGTCCCAATGAGTGAAAGTCCCTCTAGTTCGGATTGCCCACGCACATTCAGTACAGCCTCTTGAAATACCGGTGGTACGGCTTTGCCGAGCACATGGCGTTGATAGAGTAAAGAGCGTCCCGGAGTAGAAAAAATCCACGAACTGCTAAATTCAAATCCTTGCAGATGCAGCATGGAGCGTAGTTCGGCATCTCCACTACAAACTGATAACCCTAGCCCGCACACAGAGTCCGGGCTGGTGCTTATCCACGCAAGTAAGCGTTCAATAGCAAGCGTGTGCCAAGGCTCCCACGGTTCGGGAGTAATGTCTTGTAAGAAAAATTCGTGCATATGGTCTGCATCCTTCCATGCAGCCTGTATCCCTGCCCCAAATGCGGCAATCAGGTCTTTTTCTTCTGTATCTAGATTGTTAGCAGCCATTTGGGCAATCTCCGCCAAGCCCAGTTGCAGCACGAGCCGGTCTGCGTGCTTCCCCTTGGGCGCGTACCAGTCAGTGAGTTTGCCTAAGGCGGCCTGTCTCCAGAGCGCAATAGTCCAGCCATTCAGGCGTCCTTGGACATAACCAAGCCCTGTTAATGCATCTGGCACGGAGTTTGCTATTATTTCCACTGAGTTGAATTCTCCCCAAAGAATTTTCACGGAATCACCCAGGGCCTCCACAGTTACTTGCTTCGGGGGAGAAGATTGCCAGTTGTATGCTGTTCGCCATATTGAAATTCCGACGATAAGGCAAATGAATAGTGTCAGAACTGCAAAACTCACTATCTTCATTGACAAATGTCTATCAATCTTGAGATTGGATCCATTATTCCGTGCAGTTGTTGTACGCGATTCGTATTCTTGTTAGTCACGTAACTGCGGTGAGAAAATGAGGAAGTCCAGAACCACATATACAAAGGTACTGGTTAGTGTCATGGTGTTGGTAACGGGTATACTGCTGGGAATGCAGCTTGAGTCTGCTTTGTCGGATGATACGCGGGCCGCACTGCAGAAACTGGAAAATGCATTCCTGATCATCAATGAACGCTACGTGGAAGATGTAGATTCGGGTGCACTTGCGGAGCATGCGTTGGAAGGCATGCTGGAAGAGCTCGACCCACATTCGGTCTATATAGATGCTGAGACGATGCGTCGTGTTGAGGAAGACTTCAGCGGCGGTTTTGAGGGTATTGGGATTTCGTTTGAATTTATCGAGGGTGTCGAGGGACAGGACACACTAACAGTAGTTAGTGTGATTCCTGGAGGCCCCAGTGAAGAAGTGGGATTACATTCGGGGGATCGAATCGTGGAGGTGGACCAGCAAAGTGCACTTGGATTTGAGACCGTTGATGTTCAGCGTACACTCAAGGGACCAAGAGGAACGTCTGTTGATATTGTCGTTGTTCGCCCAGGATATACGAGGCCCATTGAATTTACTATCCTTCGGGATCGGATCCCGTTAAATGCGGTAGATGTGGCCTACATGATGGACGATGTGACTGGATTCATCAAGATAAACCGCTTCTCAGGCACCACTCATCAGGAATTTCGGCAGGCCGTTGATGAGCTTAAGGCCCAAAATATGCAGCGGTTGCTCTTGGATTTGCGTGGGAACTCGGGGGGATACATGGAAATGGCAGTGCAACTCTCAGATGAATTCCTCCCGGACGATGCATTGATTGTGTCCCAGCAAGGCCGTATTCGCGAGGCTAACCAGTCGTATGTTGGCAGCTCCAGGGGTTTACTCGAGGACCTACCAGTCATTGTACTTGTGAATGAAGCGTCCGCATCAGCGAGCGAAATTGTAGCTGGTGCACTACAGGATCACGATCGTGGACTTATTGTTGGGCGACTCACTTTTGGGAAAGGTCTTGTACAGCAGCAACACGTGCTTCCTGATGGAAGTGCCATGCGTGTAACAATAGCCCGCTATTACACACCTTCCGGCCGGCTAATTCAAACCCCGTATGCTAATGGGGACCGGGAGGATTACATGAACTCCAAGCGTGAGCTGCACGCGAATACAGCATTGCTGAGCGCTCAGGAAATCATAGACAGTGTTCCAGACTCGCTACTCTACAAAACGGCTAACGGCCGAACAGTAATTGGGGGTGGTGGGATTTTGCCGGACTTCATCACAGATATTGATTCTGCATCAGTTTTTCTTCGCGAGGTATTAAGCCGAAATCTGGCTAATACTTATGCCCGTATGTGGTATGACCGTGAAGGCGAAGCACTTGTAGCAAGATGGGGGGGCGATCGGCGTGAGTTCTTCGATTCGTTTGTCGTAGAAGATTCTGAGTTTCAGAAATTCCTTGAGTATGCCCGTGTACGGGGCGTTCGCATTGGCGAAGAGGAAGGGACTTTCAGTAAATCAGAAATAGAAGCAGATCGGTCGTATCTTGAGGCTAGAATAAAAGCAAGGCTGGCCGTGCGTATCTTTGACTTGGAGGCGTTCTATCCGATCATGCATCCACAGGACAAAACATTGCAGGCAGCACTTAAACTTTGGCCCGAAGCCGAGGCACTTGTCAATAATTGACTAAATGCTTCCTGGTTGCTCAACTTTCAGATTTAAGTATTAAATTAGTCGCCTAACTCGGCGGGCTTATGTTACTCGACTACGAAAAACATTTTTACGACGCATTGCTTTTGGGTAGTATGCAGTGTATTGTATGGTCGTCGTTCAGGTTTCTTACTTCTCAATCCTAAAACTAATTTCCTCGGAGGACTAGTCAATGAAGCTTTTTGGAAACGTCTTGCTGTCACAGGATGCAGCTGCCACAGATGAAGGTATGATCAACGTTTTGGTGAATTATTTCAACCAAGGCGGAGAGTTCATGTGGCCGGTGCTGATTATTCTCATAATCGGTCTTGCCATAGCGTTTGAACGTGTTATCCAGTTAATCCTGGCTGATGTTAACACGCGCAAGTTTATCGTGCATGTTAAAGAAGCCCTGCAGGATGGTGGGGTGTCAGCCGCTGAAGAGATATGCGCCGCAACACGTGGCCCAGTTGCCTCAGTTTTTCAAGCCGGTCTGATGCGCTCTGAGGAGGGCATTGAAGCCGTGGAGAAGGCTGTGGTCGCCTATGGCTCTATCGAAATGAGTTTTCTGGAGCGCGGTCTTGTGTGGTTATCTCTCTTCATCGCCTTGGCTCCAATGTTTGGTTTCCTAGGCACTGTTATCGGTATGGTGGCGGCTTTTGATGCGATTGAAGCAGCTGGGGATATTTCTCCGAGCCTTGTGGCGCGAGGAATCAAAATTGCCCTTCTAACAACTGTGTTCGGGCTGATCGTTGCGATTATTCTGCAATTCTTCTATAATTATGCCGTGTCAAAAATTGACCGGATCGTTGTAGAGATGGAGGAGGCTTCGATTGAACTGATCGATTCCCTTGTCATGAAGGAGTCTGGGTCCTCTGCTTAGGCGGAACCCTGACAGTACGCTAACCGGGGTGTTCGCGCACCTCACAGATAGACAAAGTCATTATGTCTGTTCTAAACATTGCCCTTTATTTGGTCTTTGCATTAATGGGGCTTGGCCTTTTGGTAATGCTGGCTTCAGGTGTGCGCAGTTTGATGTTCGGCAAGGTAAAGATGATCTCAGTTGCACTCGTGGCGGTTCCATTCCTGCTGTTTATAGTTCTGCGCCTTGCGCTGCCTACGTGGACTGATGCTGGCATCATGACCATTATGCTCTCTCTTGGTCTGACACTGGTTGCACTTTTGGTGTCGGGTATCAAGAATCTCATTTCCTGACCTAAAAACTTGCATCGTAATGGGTGTTCTTGCTAAGAAAAAGAAGCGTGCGGGTGCGGAGATTCCGACATCCTCAATGGCGGATATTGCATTTCTGCTTCTGATTTTTTTCCTGGTCACGACCACGATTGACGTAGATACCGGGATTGGTATGACCTTGCCGCCGGAGCCGGATGACACAACGCCTCCGCCTCCGGTTGCTGATCGTAACATGCTTAAAATTCTGATCAATGCACAGGGGCAGGTTCTCTTGGAGGACTTGCCGTCTTCCGTTGCTCTGATCCGTAACGAAGTCATGACTCACGTTCGGAATAACGGTGCAGACGCACGGTATTCTGATTCCCCGGGCAAGGCTGTGATATCCATCAAGACGGACCGTTTAACACCGTACAACCTTTATATCCAAACGCTGGATGAGGTGTGGATGGCCTACTTCGAAATATGGGATACGGAAGCCCGTTCCATGGGCTTCGCGAATTATGTTGAGTATCGCGCCGACTTGGAGGATCCCACTGCGAACGAGGTCCGGGATAAATGGCCGGCTCAGGTTTCATTAGCAGAACCTGACCCAGGTAACTGAATCTGAAGAAGAATCAATGGCCCACTTTACAAAAAAATCTAAGGCTAAGCCGGAAATATCTACGGCATCACTGCCGGATATCATTTTTATGCTTCTGATCTTCTTCATGGTTACGACTGTGTTGCGGGAGCAGGAGGTGCAGGTTCGGACAATCCTGCCCCAGGCTGAAGCACTTACAAAAATCGAGCAGAAGCGGTATGTAGCCTATCTTTGGACGGGCCCGGAGAAGTTGCGGGGTAATGCCATAGGGGATACCAAAGTGCAGATTGATGATGCTGTTATCGAAGATTTGACCAATATTCGGTCAATCATGTACAGGAAGCTTACCGAACAGCCGAGATTGATTATATCTCTCCGGGTGGATGAAGAATCGGAAATGGGGATCGTCACCGATGTCCAGGGTGAACTTCGAAAGGCGGGTACGCTTCGAATCAGTTATTCATCTAGGCGGGATATTTCCAATATGTGAGCGGTGCACCCGCGGGCGTTGGTTGCAGACAGGCCCATGGGCGGTCTGGCTTAGTTTTTGGATAGCGCCCGAGCTTTTCTCTCCTGGTTTTGCAGGTTCGGTGGTTTGCGGCTCCGCATCCGTCTGAGCGGGAGCCGGATTGTTCTGTTCAAGCGCCGTATATTGTTGTCTGGATACCAAGAGATGGTATCGGTTCAGAGCTTACTGGAGCGGCCTGAAAGTTTGTGCTGCGCGGATACCCCGAGGGAGCCGATACTACAGCGATTGCGAATGGATTTTTAGTACGAGCGTATCCCTTTCCCGGAAGCTGGATTTATTTGTAAATCTGCTCCCCTCTCGTCCAATAAAGACGATGGAGATGAGCAAACGCAAATACTTACTTTCACTGGTCTTGCTGGTGGTATTGGGGCTTGGTTCAGTACTCAAGGCGCGTGCGCAGGTTGGAACATGCACTTCGCCGCTAGCCTGAATTCCCGGGGAGTTTTAGCCAAGCGTGTTTTCACATAAAATCCTATGAATAAGGCCTGAAAATGGCTTTTTGTATCTATATTCATATATTACGTGAACTTACGAACAGTATTCCAATATTATAACATCATATCCTGTTCTGGTGTTGCCGCCGAGCTGTCCCAGCTCAATCCCTGCTCATAGCGTATGAATTGGGCATTTCGTCCGCTATTTCGTTGATTTTACTGGGTCTTTTAATGTATTCGAGTTCGGTCGTTTGTTTTATAATTTTATTGTTATTATATTGGCTATTATTTCATAGTTCACGATATACAATGAGCCGACGCTCCGATTTCTTTGCGCTGCCCGATGGCCTCCCCATGCGTCAGTATGAAGCCCTCCGAGCCTACCTCCATGAAGGATGCACCATTGAAGAAGCCGCCGAGCGCGGCGGCTATGCCCCCGGCTCCTTCCGTAACCTCCTCACACGCTTCAATAAAAATCCCTCCGCAGACTTCTTTTGGCCCCAATTAATAAAATCCGAACCCCGCGTTAAGCCGGCTGATCCCAAACGTGCCCGGATTCTTGCCCTCCGAAAACAACAGGGCTTAACCCTCTATCAGATTCAGGAGACACTGAAAAAGGAGAACATGTCGGCCAGTGTAGGCTACATCCATAAGATCTTCAACCAGGAAAACATCAAGCGCCTGCCCCGCCGATCCACCCAGCGGCCTGCTCCGCGAACCCTCAACGCAAACCGCAAAAAGCTTGATCTCAGTCCGCGGTCCTTTTCGACCGATTTTGCAGGATTGTTTTTGTTCGCCTTTGATCTGGCGCGAATAGGGCTCGACGAAATTCTGGATCACGTCAAGATGCCGGGTACTCGTATGATCCCGGCCGGTTGTGCGGTTCGTTCGCTCTTGGCCCTGAAGCTCGCCGGGATCGGACGGCCCTCCCAGGTCATGGCCGAAACGTTGGATCAGGGCCTCGCATTGTTTACCGGCCTCAATGTCATCCCCAAACGTACGACCCTGACGGAGTACTCCATCCAGGTGGATTCGACCTTTTCGGGACCCTTGATGCACCGGTGGTATCATGCCGCTGCACAGTTGGCCAAGGTGGGGGGAACGGGCGCCTCCGTGGACCTGGATTTCCATACCATCCCCTATCATGGGCATCAGGCCCTTTTGCAGAAACACTTTGTCTCCAAGCGAAGCCGACGCCAACGCGGGATCCTGACCATGTTGGCCCGCGATGCCGAAGCACATGTCTTCTGTTACGCGGATTCGACGATCCGAAAAGAAACCCAGAATGATGCCATTCTGGAGTTTGTCAGAGATTGGAAAGCCCGAACGGGGAAGCTCCCCGGGGAACTGGTCTTTGACAGTCGATTTACGGTCTATGCCAACTTGGCAGAACTGGATGCGCGCGGCATTGACTTTATCACGCTGCGCCGCCGCCACGCTTCCTTGATCCGGCGCATTCATTCCCTGGATAAGTCGGCCTGGAAGAAGATCCGACTCTCCAACATTGGGCGCGCGTATCGGACCCCAAGCGTCGTGGATGAAACCGTCAAACTGCGTGCTTATCCCAAGCCCATTCGGCAACTGCTTGTCAAAAACTTAGGACATGACAAGCCAACAGTTTTGATTACCAATCAGATGAAACGCACGCCCCGGCAACTGATTGACCGGTATGCCCGGCGCATGGTCATCGAAAATGTCATCAGCGATGCCATTGATTTCTTTCACATGGATGCGTTGAGCTCGGCCGTTCCTATGCGCATCAACGTTGATGTCCAGTTGACCGTCATGGCCAGCGTACTCTATCGACTCATGGGCGTGCGCGTCGGACAAGGCTATGAAAAAGCCGAGGCGCGGACCCTCTACCGTGACCTGATGCGACACACCGGCAAGGTAACCATCACCCAGAATGAGATCCTCGTCCAGTTGCGTGCACGCGCCAAAGATAACTACCTGGCCGCTGCCGGATATCCCGAATTACACCAGAAAATCCCCTGGCTTGACAACAAAACCCTCCGAGTACAGTTCTCTAAACGGCCGTAATTCTCACATGAGAAAATGAACGCGGGAATTCAGGCTAGGTGAGTCCTACCTGGACATCAACAATGTCCGGGCTCGTATTTTCAACAATGGCAACCTGTTCTGGCGTGGAGGTCCAAAAGTCTACAATGTACCAAAGGGTGGGGGAGCCCAGGCTATCTTCAACGCCGGTCTGTGGATTGGTGGTAAAGTAGATGGACAGTTGCATGTAGCGGCAGCACGTTACAATAACTACCAGTTCTGGGCCGGTCCGTTGGATGACTACGGCGCTCCTCCGGCTGACTGTGCAGATTTTGATCGACTCTATAAGGTGAGCATTGATGATATTCAGGATTACGAAGGTACTGGTGTAACCACTCCAGACTTACGTGATTGGCCTACGGGCTTAGGGGCTCCTACCTATGCTCCTCCTGGCAACGGGGTTGATGATGATGGAGATGGAGAGGTTGATGAGGCTGGAGAAACGATCTTCGTCTTGGATCAGCCTTTTGTGCAACGGGTAAGCCGAGTGATTGATCTGGCCGGCGGAGAGCGGCCGGCAATCCTTGGGGATCAGTCGATCTGGTGGGTCATGAATGATCGCGGGAACGAGCATAACGGAGCTTCTTCGCCACCAATTGGTCTGGAAGTGCACGTTACGGCATTTGCGTTCAGGGTCGCAGGAGACATTGGTAATGCCACGTTCTACAAGTACGATCTTTATTATAAAGGGAATTCGCCATTTACCGATGTGTATATGGCCATTTTCTCGGATGTTGACCTTGGGAACTTCCAGGATGACTGGGTAGGTTCCGATACGACCTTGGGGGTAGGCTATGTGTGGAATTCGGACAATGAGGATGAAGGAAGTGATGGTTATGGTTCTCCTGCTCCGGCGGCTGGATATGACTTTTTCCAGGGACCGATCGTGCCATCGCCCGGTGATTCGGCCAAGGTGAGCAGTGACTGGATTCAAGATTTCAAAAACCTTGAAATGACCTCGTTCATGCTCTATCATGGCGGTGGTTGTGTAAACTGCGAGCCCTCTACTGCCTTGGACCACTACAACTATATGCGTGGACGGTGGAAGGATGGCAAGTGTATTACGAAGGGGTGGTTTGGCCGAGATTTCTCGGAAGTCTGCACCTACTTTATGTTCCCGGGAGATCCTGGTGCCAGCGATGATAACTG
>LXNI01000634.1_pt1 | contig 38911 bp, 36 predicted proteins | sample 809091 | NCBI WGS metagenome assembly LXNI01 (sample SAMN04870527, study PRJNA318959) | sponge metagenome | biome: 01000161; feature: marine sponge reef; material: water | host: Sarcotragus foetidus | place: Greece: Milos, Mediterranean Sea | collected 2013-05-29 | depth 5-7 m
CGGCATTCGACCGACGATCCATCCCGCCCGACTGCGTTGCTCGTCGGTCGAATATTCCCGATATTCTCCCTCCTCGCGCCTTGTCGGGCGGGCGTCTCGCCGGTCTCGGTGCTTCGCGGGACTCTTGCCACGGGCTGCCAGGGACGGAATAGTTGCGTACCCGCAGGGGCAAACGTACCATCCCGGCCAATCCTTTTCTGAGGCAAGCGGATGTCTTTTGGCAGTATCGTTGCGCTGGTGACCCCGATGGGTCCCGCTGGGGACGTCGATGGGCCGCAATTGGCGCGGCTCATCGAGTTTCACCTGGAGGCGGGTACCGAGGGCTTTGTCATTGCGGGGACGACGGGTGAATCGGCAACGCTGACCCGCGACGAACATGTCCGGGTGATCGAACGCTCCTGCGAACTGGTGGACGGCAGGGTGCCGGTAATTGCCGGCACGGGGTCCAATTCCACTGCCCAGACGCTGGACTTGTCGCGCGAGGTGGATCACCTGCCCGTCGCGGGCTTTCTGCTGGTGACTCCCTACTACAACAAGCCGACCCAGGAGGGTATGTACCGACACTTCTGCGCCGTGGCGGATGCGGTCAGCCGACCGGTGATTCTCTATAACGTACCGTCCAGGACCGGGGTGGACCTGACCTCCGCAACCGTGGCGCGCCTGGCACGTCATGGAAACATCAGCGGTATCAAGGAGGCGACGGGAGAACTCGGCCGGGTGACGCAGTTGCGGCGGGCTTGCGGCAAGGATTTCGTGCTGCTCAGCGGCGATGACCTGACGGCCTGCGAGTTCATGCTCAGGGGCGGAGACGGCGTCATCTCGGTGACGGCCAACGTGGCACCGGCCGGAATGAGGGCGCTTTGCGACGCCGCCCGCGCCGGGGACCGGCTCGAAGCCGAGCGAATCGACGGTGAACTGGGGGCGCTGCATCGCGCACTGTTTGTGGAGAGCAACCCGATTCCGGTGAAATGGGCGGTTGAACAACTGGGCTTTCCGACGCCGGGGATCCGCCTGCCGCTGACCAGGCTCGCCCGGGAACATCACTCAATGTTGCGAACCGCCATGACGGCAGCCGGAATCGAGGTCTCGCGTTCATGACGCACCGTGCGATCGTGATCGCCAGCGCGCTTGTATTCTGTATAGGCGGCTGTTCCCGTAACGCAGGCTTGCGTTGCGAAAACCCTGAGCGCTACACCGGTGCGGAGGAAGTCGCTCCGCTCACGATCCCGGATGACCTCGACCCCCCGAGCGAAGTCGAAGCGCTGCGCATACCCCAAACGGGTAGTACCACGGTTGCGAGCGAGCCGGGGGCGTCCGATGCGCCTCAGGAGGCCTCGGCGGACGGGGACGTGGAGTCGTGTACCGAGGCGCCTCCGGATTTCTTCCAGGAAGGATTACCCGGCTAGGGACTTGCGGATTCGACTACGAAATCAATAGGGCTCGGTGGCGCCGCGGTAGCGGTTGATCAGGCAATCCAGGGACAGCTTCCCCGGACCGAAGACCATGATCGCAAGCAGCATCAGGCCCCAGAGCCAGTGGTCGTTGACGGAGCTCTCGAATCCGGCGCTGAAGATGACGTGGGCATAGGCGATGACCGCAACGACATTGACCACCGACAGGCCCAGTGCACCGAGCCGGCCGGCCAGCCCGACGAACAGCATCAGCGGGAACAGCAGTTCACCAATTGTTCCCAGGAGGGCTGCGAGGTAGGGCGACAAGATCGGGACACGGTACTCGTACTCGAACAGGAACAAGGTGGAGTCCCAGGCGTTCAGCTTGATCAGTCCCGCCTTCCAGAACTGATACCCGACGTAGAACCTCATCAGGACGAGGAACAGGTCCCAGCGCAAGGCGTTCAGAATCCTTGCGGGCCCGGTTATCAGGTACTTGATGGTTGCTTCCATATCGACGAACCTCGATCACGTTTTGACAGGTGGCGTGCCCGCAGCGGACACCCCGGAAAACAGTCCCAGAGCTAGGACGGTTTGCAGTGCCGCTGCAAGATCCGGTGCGGCCCCGCGGTTTTCTAGCTCGGATTCCGGGCCGCTCGGCTGCCAGGCATCTTCCAGGCGGGCGCCGCGGGTCAGTTCCGAGGCCAGCGAAAAGGCGGCCTCGTCGAGCAAGTGCATCTGCAGGTCGTTACCCCGCCTGGTGACGGCGACATTCTCGCCGCCCGAATCCAGATCGACCTGTGCGGAGCTTCCGGGCTGATTGGCATGCCAGATGGAAAGTACCGGGTATGGCGAGCGCAACAGGCGCACGGCGCGGCGGTCGGAGAACACCAGGTTGCCGAGGTCTTCCTCGTGGAATCGGCCGAGCTCGGAGATCGCCAGCGGTGGTTCGTCGCGCTCGACGTGGACCTCCTCCAGCGCCCACTCCAGTGCCGCCACACCTGACAGGTACCGAAACCGGGTGTCGCCGTAGGTGCGATCGAGGAACGCGGGAAAGGCTGCCCCGAAACGTTGAATGTCGCCGCACCGCGACGGGTGCGCCTGCGTGTACTGACGTGCAAGCCCCGCAAGGCACGCCTCGCCGACCAGGCGTTCGATCACGGGAAAACTCGCTACAAGGGTCTTTCGGAAAATCTCGCGGAAATTGTTGCGGTAGACCTCGACTCGCTGTTCCGGCTCGATCCCGTTGTCGCGGACCCTGGGCAGGAGCAAGGCTGCGTCATTGCCGGTGAACGCCTGGTAGCAGGTCGTCTGCAGTTCACGCAGCGAGCTCATGGGCCTCGTCCAGAATGCTCCGTGCGGTTTCGGCTTCACGCAGCAGCCGTTGCAGGGGAGGGAAGTCGGAATCCCACTCGATCAGAGTAGGACGGGGGCCAAACCGTGCGACCGCGTGCCGGAAAAGCGCCCAGACCGGCTTGCATACCGGCGTGTTGTGGGTGTCGATCAGGATATCGCGGTCCCCGCATCGCCGTGCCGTGTGACCCGCAAGGTGCATTTCCGCGACACGCTCCGGCGGGATGGCGTCCACATAGGCGAACGGGTCGAAGCCGTGGTTCACCGCGTTGACGTGAATATTGTTGATGTCCAGCAGCAGGCCGCAGCCGCTTTGCCGGGAGACCTCTACCAGGAACTCGTGTTCGGGCATGGCCGAATCGACGAATTCCAGGTAGCTTGAGACATTCTCGATGAGGATGGGCCGCTTGAGCGTATCCTGTACTTCCTGGACACGACGCACCATGTGCTCAAGGGCTTCTTCGGTATACGGCAGCGGAAGGAGGTCGTTCAGGTGACGGCCGCCGACGGCGCCCCAGGACAGATGTTCCGATACCAGGGCAGGCTCGATGCTCTCGACCAGTGCACGGAGTCGGCCCAGATGTTCCTCGTCGAGTGGGTCGGTCGACCCGATCGAGAGCCCGACCCCGTGGAGGCTGAGGGGATAATTGCGGCGTATTCGCCGCAGCGCGCCGCGAGCGATCCCGTCCTCTGCAAAGTAGTTTTCGCTGTGCGCCTCAAGCCAGGCGACCGGCGGACGCCGGTCGATGAATTCGTTGTGGTATGGACCGCGAAGTCCGATCCCGGCGGTTGCCGGGATCGGGTCCGCGTTGATGGATGCTTGCTCGAAGCCCGCTGTCATTCCCTGACTTCGCCGCCGGCGATGCGGTCGCATGTGCCGGCAGGAAGAAGGATGTACTCGTTGGGGTCGGCGTCCGTTGCGGCCTGGCCCTGGCAGGTATGCCCGGGGCCCGCACAGTCATTGGCGCCGGCCTTGACGATGCCGTAACACTTCTCCATGTCAGGCGCATCCTGTGCGGAAACGGTGAGCGCGCCAACCGCCAGAAGGCTGCTCACGGCGGTGGTAATCAAGGCTTGTTTGCTGGTCATCGGTCAACTCCTGGTTTTGGTGAACTTGTAGACTTCGACAGTGACTGTCGCCAAAGGTTGCCATCAAGTTGTTTTTCTCGGGCGACCTTGGTAACTGCCGAGTGTGCGCGTATATTACACCGGCTCCGAACGGGATTGAGAATGGGCAGCGCCATTCTTGCCCATTTGTCAATGCTGCGACCAGCTCTCAACTGCGCAATGGACTGATATGACGCTCACGAGGCTCGCCTTGGGTAACCCTGTTGCTGCCGCCGTCGCGGTGCTGCTCGTGTTGCTGTTCGGCTCCATCGCGCTGACGCAGATACCGGTGCAGATGATCCCTACGGTGGTCATTCCCAGGATCACCATCAACACCAGTTGGCGCGCCGCGGCCCCTGACGAGGTGGAGTCGGAGATCATCGAGGTGCAGGAAGAGGTGCTGCGCGGCGTGCCGGGAGTGGAAAAGATGGTTTCCACCGCTACGCAGGGATCGGGCACCATCGCATTGACGTTTGACGTGGGTGTTTCCGTGGAGCGCGCGCTCATCGAGGTGATGAACCGGCTCAACCAGGTTCCGAGGTATCCGGCCGATGCCAATGAGCCGGTTCTGGTGATCGGGTCGGCGATGGAAGAGAACACGGCAGCGTGGTTTTCACTGAGCCTGGCCGCAGGCAACCCGAACGATATCGACTCGTACCTGGATTTCGTGGAGGAAGTGGTTCAGACGCGATTCGAGCGCGTCAACGGCGTGGCGTCTGCCGTAGTATTCGGCGGCCGCGAGTCCGAGATTCGCATCACGTTCGATCCGCACAAGGCCGCCGCGCTGGATATCCAGCTTCCTTCGGTCGTCACGCTGGCCGGGAACAATGTGGATACCACGGGCGGCTTCACCGACATTGGCCGGCGCCAGTACACGGTGCGATACGCGGGTCAGTACGCCGTCTCCGAATTCGAGGACATGGTCCTGGGCTGGCGTGACGGGAACCCCGTGCGCCTGGGCGACGTCGCCGCGGTGGAGCGGCGCCTCGTGGACCAGATGGTCGTATTGATCCAGGAGGGCGGTCCGGCGATGGCCATCGGCATCCAGCCGGAAGAAGGCATCAACATTCTCGAGGTCATGGAGGGCGTGCGGGAAGCGACCCGCGAACTTCAGGAAGGTCCCCTGGCGCGGGAAGGCCTGGTTATTCGACAGGTCTACGACGAGACCGAATACATCGTGGAGTCTATCGCGGCGCTGCGGAACAATCTGTTGCTTGGCATCACGTTGGCCGTGGGCATCCTGTGGTGGTTCCTTCGCCGCTTCCAGGGGACCGCTGTCATCGCTGCGGCGATCCCGATCTCGCTGTTCTTCTCGTTCTTCGCGCTCAACCTGGCCGGGCGAACGCTCAACGTGGTTTCCCTGGCTGCGCTGGCATTCGCCATGGGGCTGGTGCTGGACGCCTCCATCGTCGTGCTGGAGAACATCGTCCGGTTGCGGGAAAACGGAGAGCGAAGTTCCGTCGCATCGTTGAAGGGCCCGCAACAGGTCTGGGGCGCCTTGCTGGCGTCGACCGCAACGACAGTGGCGATCTTCCTGCCGATCCTGTTTCTGCAGGACTTCTCCGCGCAGCTCTTTGCGGATCTGGCGTTTGCCATTTCGGTGGCGATCATCGTGTCGCTGTTCATTGCGATCGGAGTGGTTCCGACGGCCGCTCACAGTTGGCTGCGGCACGTCAATCTGCATGATCCTCACCGTTCCTGGTGGGAAGGCGGCACCCGATTCATCATGCGTGCCACCGACACGCCGCGGCGCCGTTATGGCTGGATCGCCGGCCTGGTCCTGACGGCATTGAGCGTCACCTGGCTGCTGCTGCCGCCGGCGGACTACCTGCCGGAAGGCAAGCAGAACTGGGTTTTCGCCTTTGTGCTGCCGCCTCCGGGACAAAGCATCGAGGCGGCAAAGACGGAGTTGCTGGATGTCATCGCCGAGCGGATTGCGCCGTACCAGGCGGGGGAGAAGGAACCGGTCATCGAGTACTACTTCGCCGCGGTCATGGGCAGCTTCGGTTTCGTCGGTGTCAGTGCGCAGGACGCCGGGGACGTCGATGATATCCTGGCGGTCTTCAATGGAGAAATTCTGGCCGGTTTCCCCGACACCCTGGCCTTCGCGAATCGTGTGTCGATCTTTAGCCGGGTGGAGGGTGCGCGGTCCATCGAGGTGAATATCCACGGCGAGGACATCGATTCCCTGCTGGCGGCCGCACAGATGGGGATGGGCCTGATCGCCCAGGCCATTCCCGGTTCGCAGGTACGGCCCGATCCGGGCGTTGAGCTTGCGCAGCCCGAACTGCGCCTGATTCCGGACGAGCGGCGCATTGCCGAGGTCGGCTGGAGCCGCAACGTAGTCTCAAACGTCGCCCGGGCGCTGGGCGATGGGCTCTTCGTGGGGGAGTACTTCGACGGCATCAAGAAGCGCAATATCGTGGTTCGCGCGCTCGACTGGAGCGATCCGGAGGAGTTGGCCGCCATTCCGCTGGCCACGCCCCTGGGCGGCGTGGTCCCTGCCGGGGAGTTGATGCGCATCGAGCGCACCGTGGGTCCGGACCAGATTCGCCGGGTGGATCGGCGCCGCACCATTACCCTGGTCGTGACCCCGCCATCCGACCTGTCGCTGGAGGAATCCCTGGCCACGCTGCGGACCGATGTGGCGCCGGTGCTGTTGAATCAGCTGCCCGAGGACGGGGAGTTGAGCTTCTACGGCAGCGCCGACAACCTGGACATCGCGCTCGGCAACATGGGACGGAGTTTTCTATTGGCGATCGTCATCCTGTACCTGCTGGCCAGCGCGTTGTTCCGGTCGTTCAGGGACAGCCTGCTGGTCCTGCTGGTGCTGCCGCTGGCGACCGTCGGCGGCGTGGTCGCCTTGCGCATCACCGATTTGCTGGTGTTCCAGCCCATGGACCTGCTGACCATGATCGGCTTCATCACGTTGCTGGGGCTGGTGGTCAACAACGCGATCCTGCTGGTCTATCAGACGCGTTCATCCGAACGCGCCGGCGCTTCCCGGCGCGATGCCGTGGAGCAGGCCGTGCGCATCCGGCTGCGGCCGATCCTGATGAGCACGCTGACGAGCCTTTTCGGTGTGCTGCCGCTGCTGGTGATGCCCGGGGCCGGCACAGAACTCTACCGGGGCATGGCCGCGGTCATCGTGGGTGGCATGAGCGTGAGCACGGCGTTTACCCTTATCCTGTTGCCGAGTCTGCTGCGGCTGGGCGAAGAGCGTCAAGGTGCGGTAATCGGTGGGGCGTTGGCAGGCGATCACGCAGTCCACCGGAGCGAATGATCATGATGTACAGCAATAGTGTGGTTCGAACGGTGCTCTGCGGGGCGGCAGCCCTGACGCCATTGTGCGCCGGAGCGCAGCAGATGGCATTCCCGCCCGCCCCGGTGGTGGTGGACGAAGTCCTGCGCACGGAAATTTCTCCCACTGTCAGCATTCCCGGAACGGTAATAAGCCGGGCGGACTCGAGGCTGGCCACGGAAGTGGAGGGGCGTGTCATCTGGTTTGCCGACGTGGGAACCGTTGTCGAGCAGGGGGACCCCGTCGTGCGCCTGGAGAGCACGACGCTTGAGATCCAGCGCGATGAGTATCGCGGTCAGGTCGAGCGCGAACGAGGACGCCTCACGTTTCTCGAGCCGGAAGTCGAACGCCTTGAGATTCTGGCAGCCGAAAGCAACGCGGCCGAGAGTCTGCTGGACCAGACGCGGTCGAATCTGGAGGTGGCACGAGGGGACCTGGCCGTGGCCGAGGCGCGCCTCAGGCAGGTGGAGGACCAGATAGCCAAGATGACGATACTCGCACCGTTCGATGGCGTCGTCAGCGAGCGGTCGATCAATCCTGGCGAGATGATCAATCGGCTGGATGAGGTCATTCGCCTGGTGAGTCCCCAGAGCATGGAAGTGACTGCGCGCGCCCCGCTCAATGCGGTGGCATTTCTCGACGTGGGCTCGAGGCTTCCGATCTACAACGACTATCGTCGCGGCACGGGCGATGTACGCGCCATCGTGACCTTTGGAGATCCCCAGACTCACATGTTCGAACTGCGCATCGATGTGCCCGCCGAACAATGGATCGTGGGCGAAAGCGTGCGCGTCGACGTGCCGACCGAGGCGCCCAAGGTGGCGCTGGTCGTTCCCCGTGACGCGCTGGTCCTCAGGCGTGACGGCGCCTACGTATTTCGGGTCGGACCCGAACAGCGCGCCGAGCGCGTGCCGGTGATGCCCGGAGTGGGGGACGGGGACCTCATCGAGGTGGACGGCGCGCTGGCGGCGGGCGATGTCATCGTGGTCCGCGGCGCCGAGCGATTGATGGAAGGCCAGCCGGTGCAGGTGATCGGCACCTGATTCAGCTTCGGAAGCGGGTCTCCCTGACCTCATGGGATGAATCGAGCAGCAGCGTGGCGTCCGCCATTGCAGGAAGCCTCGACATCGCAACTCTGGAAAGCCTTTCGAAGTGCTGGACAAACTCACGTAACTGCGGCTCGTTCATGATCGCCGATTTTCCCGATTCCCCCGGTGCCGTTCTGGCGGCGAGCTTCTGTTCCTGCTCGGTACGCCAACGCAGCACGGCGCCCATATCCGGCGCCTGAAGAAAGATCAGCCGGTCCAACCCGGAAAAGACCCGCGCGTAGTCATCGCGGAGCCGGTCGTTGACCCAGGTTCGCCAGACCCCTTCGATGTCGAACCTGGTTTCCAGATCGTTGATTGGCGCCGCCAGGTCATGCGCGTCCTGGGGAGGAACGCCGAGGCACCACCCCTCCAGAATGATGGCATCCAACGGTCCTGTCACATTCGGCCAAGTTGTGGTCGGTGCCCGGTCGTCGCGGGCCTTGTCAAACCTGGGCAGGCCCATGGACTCTCCCGGTCCCAGCTTCCTCAGTTGCCCCAGAAAGCGGTCCATCATTCCGCAATCGTGGGTGCCGGGCGGTCCCCGTGTGGCCAGCAACGGGTGGACGCGGCCGCTCAGTTGGAGGCGCTCGGAACGGGAAAAGTAAAAATCATCCATCGAGAGCACTGCGATGTTCCAGTCCGCCGCGTTCTTCAGTTCCAGTGCCAGGAACTCCGCCAGCGTGGATTTGCCCGTTCCCTGCGCGCCGCAGATGCCGATCAGCGCCGGTTTCCGGGAAATCGACTTCAACAGCCAACGCGCCAGAGGGACGTAGTGCTCGGCCATGACTCGCCGGAACGAGCCCGGCAGCCTGTGAGCTCTGCAGAATTCCATGAGCTGCGCGGTATTCATCGGCAGAATTTTCTCACGGCACGCGGGATGGGAGTCTTGCCTGGCAAGCCAATAGCATCAACGGGATTGGCGGTTCTGGCCGAACCCTGGGTGCAGCGCCCGCGAATCGCCCACCTGACCGACCAGGAACTGGCCGAGGCGGCGCCCTGCATCGAGCGCGACCTGCCGCACATGCAGGATCTCTCCCACCACGACAATGTGCGCTGACAGCCCCGGCAGGCTCAGGTGCAGGAGGCGTCGAAAATTGCCTGGATCGAGGCGTCCAGCATGGCATCGAACGAGTCGGCGGACTGCTGGGCGTTGAGGCCTTCCGTCAAGGCTCTGGAAAAACTCGCGACCATTCCGCGGTTTTGCGCCAGGCGGCGATTGGCCTCTTCACGGCTGTAGCCGCCTGAGAGCGCGACCAGGCGAAGCAGGTTCGGGTGGTCGAGGCACGCTTGGTAGAGTCCCGCTTCTTCCGGCAACGTCAGCTTGAACATCACGATTTCGTCGGCTGACAGGTCGTTCAGGTGAGCCAGCAACTGCTCGCGTAACAGGTCTTCTGCTTCACGCTTGTCGGGCGCATTGATATCGACCTCGGGTTCGATGATGGGCATCAGCCCGGCGGCAACAATCTGCCGGCCGATCTCGAATTGCTGGCTGACGACCCGCTCGATGCCGCCCGCGTCCGCCGACTTGATCACCGAGCGCATCTTTGTGCCGAACACGTTGCGCGAGTTGGCCTTGTCGAGAAGTTCGGCAAGGTTGGGCATCGGGTTCATCACCTGCACGCCGTCGTTCACCGGGGCCAACCCCTTGTCGACCTTGAGGAACGGCGCGACGTTTTTCTCTTCCCAGAGATATCGGGCCGAGTTCATGCCGCCGATGTCCCTGTCGAGCGTGTTTTCGAACAGGATGGCGCCGAGGATCCGGTCGCCGTTGAATGCCGGGCTCATGACGATCCGGCTGCGCATCGCGTGCACCACGTCGAACATTTCGTCGTCGCCGGCGTAGGCATCCTCGCCGACGCCGTACAGCCTCAGCGCCTTGGGCGTGCTTCCGCCACTCTGATCCAGAGCCGCGATAAACCCGTCCTGCGAGCGTACCTTGTCAAGTTGATCTTGCGCGATAGACATAGAACTCCGTTGCTCCCCGTGCCGCTGGTCCGAAAGAAATGGTTGAACGCGATCCGGCGAGTCAGGCGCCGCCGAAACCGTCGCGGATTATACCAGCCCGGCTACCGGGCACGGGCGTGATTCGGGGAAAGTTATTCCCCCATGATCCGGTTGGTCAGCCAGGGTGGCTTGTGCACTATGCCGTCCCTGGGCTCCGGGTTGTCGGGGGCATCTGCTTCCGGGCCGAACCCCTGGGAGGTCGCCTCGGATACCGGGCAAGTGCCTGTGTCGCGATACTCGAGTGCGGCAGCCAGCCTGCCTTCCGCCGGATCGCCCAGTGCGTGAGACAGGTCGTCTGCGACACGGCAACCGGGCACCTGATCTTCGTCCCCGGTGGCTCCCGGGGTGGGTACGAATCCGTCTCCATAGTCGCCGTACCCCTTGGCGTTGACGCCGCGGAACTGAATCGTGAAATAGGAGGTGCCGCAGTTGTCTGTCGCGTAGAAGCCATAGGGTTTGCCGCAGGTCGGATCGCCGATCAGGATGACCTCGATGTCGATCCCTCGCAGCCCGTTGATTACCGACTCGCTGGCGGAGCAGGTATTGCGGCCGGTGAGGATCAGGACGCGGCGCAGATTCAGTGCCGGCAGCCTCTGCAGACCCGTAGGCGTCTCCGTGGAATTGTAGAAGGGTATGGGGCTCAGCGGTCGGCCGGTGACCGGGTTGGTCTCCGGGTGTTTGTCGTTGAATTCAAGCCGTTCGTAGACCCGCCCCGCGGTCGCCGCCTGACCGGCGATCATGTAGGCAAGTTCGCTCCCGATGTACAGAAACCCTCCGCCGTTGTAACGCATGTCGACAATCAGGTCCTCAATGCCTCCGGAAACCGAATCGAACGTCCGGATCGCCTCGATCAGGGCCGCTTCGGCCGTGCGTACGTGGTCGTTGAACAGCATGTAACCGACCGTGGCTCCCGCCGGCGACGTCTGTGTGCCGACGTGCTGGACCGGTGTGGAGGTGATGATCTCCGAGGTCAGTTCCACGGTACGGGTGGTTTGCTCCCCGACATCGCGGAACTCGAACGAATGGGTCTCGCCGGCTGATTCGGGATAGAGCGCGGCATTGATCAAGTCGGCGTTTTCCTCGCCGTCCGCATTGACGAAATCGATGCCGTCGATGGAAACGATCCTCGCTCCACGCAGGAGTCCGGCCTCGGCTGCCGGAGTATCCGGGTCGGTGTAGGCAATGGCTGCCTCCCGCGGGGGCGAGCGGGAAATGATCGTCCAGGACGCGCCGTATCCGGCCGATTCCCCCGACTGCGACAACGCGATCCACACGTCCGTATCGTAAGAGAAGTGGAATCGATCCTTGGCCGCGCCGGAGGCCGTCCGTGCTGTCGTCCGCAACAGTTCGAAGTAGTCCAGCGGGTCGTCGTATCGTCCCGGATCGCGATCGATGATTTCGTCGTACCAGAGGTAGGTGTTGTTGCTCCACGAACGAAGCCAGTTGTTTTCGTCTACAGTCCGGCCCTGAACGTCGGAATAGGGTCCGTCAGTCCTGGGGTCAATGCCCGTTCTTGGCGAGAGGCATTGGTCTTCATAGGTCGAATCCGGAAGAAATTGCCCTGCGACCCAACCCGATTCGGACGGTTCATCGTTGTCGACAATGGTGAGCGTCGTCGGATTGACGGTCAGCCCGGCGGCAGTACCGGTGACGCTTACGGTTTCATCTTCCTCATCCTCGTCGTCGTCTGTCGGCGCGAAACTGAAATCGGCGCTACCGGATGTGGCGCCCGAGTCGATCGTTACGGTAAACGTCGGCACTGCGGAAAAGTCGTTGCTGTCGGCCGAGTCTCCGGCTACCGAAACGGCTACCTCCGTCGCCGATCCCGACGTGCCGCCTGCCAGCGTTGCAGTCACCGTGACGGTCGCGGAGTCGTCCCCTTCCATTACGGAGTCGGGTGCCAGGGACAGGTTCACCGCGTTGGGCCCGGAGTCGCCGCCGCCGCCGTCGCCGTTCCCGTCGCCTGACGAGCAGCCGGCGATTAGCGCCATGGTTACCAACCAAGGGACAGCGATCCCAAAGGCATCGTGTCCCGGCTGTCGCGGAAGGGTTGCGCTCGCGCGGTGCGCCGTACGCTTCGACCTATTCATCACTGGTATAGAGCATCCTCAAGCAGACCCCGTTCGTAGAGGTCCCGGTAATGGGCGTTCGGGTCGCAGGCCGGGCTTTCCATGAGTCCGTCGGCGGGATCGGCTCGCTGCGAACCGCGTGTGCGGACCAGCGGTTCCGTGTACAGGTCGTCGTGAATGGTCATGACGCGGTCTATGGTGAGACCGTCTTCGGCGACCGCCCAGTGCTCGACGATGCGTGTGCCGTTACCGCCGGACATGGGATAGCCCGAACCGTCAAGCCAACCCGGTTCGAGGTGCGTGGTTTCGATGACCAGCGTGCGGTCCTCCCAGTGCCCCACGGAGAATCCCATGGAAGTCAGTGGATGGTCATCCGCCGCGGAGCGTCCGTCCATCCACACCCAGCGGGGGCTGTTGTTCTGCAGGAAGAGCATGAAGTAGTGCGTTCCGCCGTCAAGAACCTCCATGGAGTAGGGCGAGCCGAAAATGCGCGGCAGTCCGGGTGCGAGACAGCGCAGTACATGGTCGTCGCCGAACCGGCGGGATTCGTAGATGGCCCGGCTTTCGGGCGTGAAGGGCATCGGTTTGGGTTCCAGGTCGTCCACCGTCGCACGGAAGTTGTAGCGGTTCATCCAGTAGCCGCTGATGTCGACTTCGTAGTCGTTGGGAGTGACGGTGTAGTCGACATCGGGATCGGCAACGATTTCCTCCACGGAACCGGCGACCACGCAACGGCCCAGTCGGCGGCCGCTCTCAAGATAGATGCAGGTGGCGTAGAGGCGCTTCATTCCGTCCCGGCCGAGATTGCCCGTCGCCCTGACATGGTCGCCGACCTGGAGCGTGTCTTCGTGCCACTGCTCACGCCGGTACGTCGGCAGGTTGCCCGGCGGCTGCAGGAACCACTCCTCGGTGGATCCGTCGTCGAGTCGTACCTCGACCCCGTAGCGGATATGAGGATTGGCCCAGAGCACCTCGGTGACCCGGCCTTCGACCTCGCCTTCAAGGTCCGGGAGAAACTCGGTGACAAAGGCATGATGCGCCAGCGACAGGGCAGTCGGCGCCACAACCGCTGCCAACGCCGCCAGCCATACGTACGTCCGGTTCATGATGTTGTTCCCGACAGGGTCCAGTGTTGTCCCTATCTTACTTTGTGTGCCGCTTGAAGCGTACGCGCCGATGCCCTACCGTAGTTCGCCCGCCGCCTAACCGGCTGTCATCCGTTCAGGCTCCTTGATGTGCGATCGGAGCGGTGCACTCGGTCGGCGGTGGGATACGTTCAGGATTTCTGACAAACACGCAGGAGGCATGGTTCCAGTGGAATACCGCAATCTCGGAAGGACCGGAGTGAAAGTCAGCCAGCAGTGCCTGGGCACGATGATGTTCGGACGCCGCACGAACGAAGCGGAGTCGATTCCCATCGTCCAGAGAGCGCTGGAAGAGGGGATCAATTTTTTCGATACCGCGGACATCTACGGCCTTGGCGAGAGCGAACGTATCCTCGGCAAGGCACTGTCTGCGGGCAGCGTGCGGCAACGGGTGATTCTGGCCACCAAGGCGTGTATCCCGATGGGCCGTGACGATCCGAACATGGGCGGGTTGAGCCGGCGATACCTGATCTCTGCCTGCGAGGCCTCCCTGCGGCGACTGAATACGGACTGGATCGATCTTTTTTACCTGCATCGCTCCCTCCCGGACGTTCCCATCGACGAGACGCTTCGGGCCCTGGACGACCTGATTCGCCAGGGAAAGATCCGTTACATCGGCTGCAGCATGTTTCCGGCCTGGAAGATGGTGGAGTCGATATGGGTCGCCAGGGAACTGGGCCTCAACCGGTTTGTCTGCGACCAGTCCGCGTACAACCTGCTGGATCGGGCCGCCGAGCGCGAGGCGATTCCGGCAGCGCGCAACTACGGTCTGGCGTTTCTCCCCTGGGGGCCGCTGTGCGGCGGTTTGTTGTCCGGCAAGTACCGTCGCGATGACACCAGCGCCGAAGGCCGGTGGCAGGGCGGGCGCGACAACTTCGACCGGCCGGCCACCTCCGAAGCATTCGACGTGATCGATCTTGTCGTCGATCTGGCCCGGGAAGCCGGTTGCACTGCGTCGCAGTTCGCCCTGGCCTGGATCGCCGCGCAGCCGGGCGTGACGGCGCCGGTTATCGGGCCCAGGACGCTGGAGCAACTGGTGGACAACGTGGGGGCCGTCGACGTGACGCTGTCGGCCGAGCATCTCGACTGTGTGGATGAGGTCGTGCCCACCATGACCAGCGCCATGCGCTATTACGACGAGGCCAATCGTTTCGACCGCGCGCCCAACGTTTATAGTCTGTAGCGCGGCTCCGGCAGGTCGAGATCGACCTTGCCCGCGGTTTCCAGCAGCGCATTCCAGGTCTTTTCGGGCAGCGGAATCCCGTTTCGTCGACGTTCGGCTGCAGTATTGCGTTCGACCTCGCCCGGCAGGTAGATCGCGTCGACGCCTTCCGCTCGCGGCAGGCTCTTGAGCGCCGCCGCCAGTTCATCGATGCGCTGGCGAAATCCCGCGACATCGCCAAACAGTGCAATGTCGATGGCTACGACCATGCCGTTCTGGCCATGTACGACCGGCTCGCCACGGATCGCCGGCGCCAGCAGCGGGTGGTCGACGAGCACGCCCTGAAAACACTCCAGCATCAGTGACAGCCCCGAACCCCGGGGACCGGCCAACGGCATCGGTATGACCGCCTCGAGCGGGTCGGTTGTCGGCTCGCCATCCGCAGTCAGTGCGGAACCGGGCGGTATCGGCGCACCCGTGGCCCGGGCCTTTAGGATCTTGCCGATGGCGATTTCCGCGGTGGCCATGTCCAGCATGAGCAGATCGGATCGATCGCCCGGCGCCGCCATGGCGATGGGGCTGGTCGCGACACCGGCCTTGCGGGCGCCGAAATAGGCCATGAGGGGCCGGCTCGAAGAAGCCACGATGCCGAGCATGCCCGCGTTTGCTATCTGCGCGGCGTAATAGCCCATCGGGCCGGTATGGGTAGTCTCGCGGACGACCCCCCAGGCCAGGCCGTTGCCGCGCGCCTTGTCTATGGCGTGCTGGGTTGCCGCCTGCATCGCGACTCCACCGGCGGCACGGTCGGCTTCGACCACGAAAGTCGCCGGGGAATTGTCGTTTACTCGAAGCCGCGGTTGCGGATTCATCACGCCCGACGAGAGCCAGGTGTAGTACCTGGGGACACGCAATGCGCCGTGGGAATCGACGCCATGCAGGTTGGCCCAGACCAGGACATCGGCCTGCGTGCGGGCCGACTTCCTGTCCATGCCCGCGCGCTCGAATACACCGGCGCAAAATCGGGCCAGCGGTTGCGGGTCGACAATGACGCCGTTGCCGAGCGTCCCCGTCACGCCGTCAGTCTGTCAGAAAGTGGTACATGCCCAGCACGTTCAAGTCGAGCCAGTTGTAGCCGTTCCAGTGGTCGTAATCGGGGATTTCGATGCTCTGCTGCATCTCTTCGAGCGACTGACCATTGGCGATGGCGGCCGCCACCGCAGCCTCCAGCGCTTCGAAATACAGCCTCCAGTCCGTGATGTCGTCCACGGTTCCCACCGGTCCATGGCCGGTGGCCACATGGTCGAAGTCTCGCGCGATTTCCTCGGTTTCGCGAATCGCGGCCATCCACTCTTCGTACATGCCCATTTCGAAATCCATCTCCATGAAGGGCAGGCGCTGGAAGGTGATGTAGTCGACCACGAACATCACGCTGGCGTCCGGGAACGAGATGCGGCTGGAGTCCAGCGAGTGGTTCATCTCGCCGACCCAGTTCAGGCGCACGCGCTTGCCGCCGAGCTCGATTTCAATCTGATCCGTGTAGGTGATGTTCGGCGGGTGAACCAGGCTGATCGGGCCGCGCATGAGCTCGGCGCCGCTGATGTCGCCGTCCCCATTCGCATCGAAACCGGCGAACCGCGGGTCATCCATGTCGCTTGCCTCGGCGCGTGAGATCACTCCGTCGGCGTCGGCATCCAACGCCGCCAGGGGCGAGTATTGCCCCTCGACATCCGTCAATTGCGTCGAATCCGGTGGAAGCGCCAGGTGATTCAGCATGTTGGCGTGTCCGACAAATTGCGCCGTGTCGGCGAATGCGCCGCCGCCGGTGGCATGATCCCAGTGATGGTGGCTGTAGACCACGTATCGGACAGGGACGCCGAAACGGCTGTCCAGCTCACCCTTCAGCCAGGTAGAAAAGCCCGTGTTGAGCGGATCCGCCAGCACGATGCCCTCGTCGGTGACCATGAACACGGTCCCGTGGTTGTTGTTGGTGGCCCGGTAGACGCCATCGGCGATCTCGGTAATGGTCCGGCGCGGTTCGTCTTGCGCGAAGCTGGTGGCCGCAAGGACGAAAGGGGCGATCAGGGCGCTGACCACCGATGTTTTCGTGATGTTCGACATGAAGATCTCCTTGGGTCTTGCACGTGGGGAGGTTCGTCAACCCGAGTGACATATAGTGCCACATGCCCTTCCGGGACATGGTCGCGTGCACATCAAATCGTCAGGAAATGTCGCTTCGGCAGCGATCGCGCAGGTGTCGATCGCGGGTCATCCTCGGCGAGATGTCCTCGACCTGACGATGTCGATAATTGCGAAAGGTGCGTAAAGGAGAAAAAGGGCGCATGCCGTCATCCCTATCAGGCCCGGGAGATACGCCGGCCAGGGTCCGAACCAGTCCAGCGGCGACGGCTGCGAAGGCTTTGCGAGCAGGAACAGATAGTTCGACCCGAGCAGGAGGTTGACGGGGTACATCAGCAGGGCGTAGGCGGCGGTAACCGGCATGACGATCAGGAGGGACCTCGGCCTGGGTCGAAAGCCCATCACCAGGGTGGCGAACATGATCGCCATGAACCCGAGGCCATGGCTCAGGAAGAACAGAAAGAAAACGGGGTGAGGGAACGCCTGTACAACGTCGGGCGTCATCAGCGCGACGAGCGCGCCTCCCGTACCCCAGAAGTAGAGCACTTCGTACAGGCGGTAGCTACGGAACCACAGCATGAACGCCCCCAATGTCACCGTCATCCCGCAAAGATGCAGCGGCAGGTGCTCCGCCAGCGGCATTGCGTAGATGCCGGTCCGGACCGCCGGTCCGAGGCCGATGTCGATGAACATGCACACGGCGATGACTTTTCTTGCCGTTTCCTGGCCTTGGGGGCTTGCGCGCCGGCGCAGGAGCACCGGCACGAGCACCGCAATGGCCAGGGTAATGCCTGTCCCCAGCCAGTGTTGCACGCCGAATAGTTCAAATGTCGCCATGCCGTCGCCCGTTCCGGGTTTGCGGATGTTCCGGATGGTTCATTTTGTTCCCGGTTCGTCGAACCTGTCCACGGGAAATTGCCCCGCGGCCAGAGGCAAACCTTACAACATTAATTGACGGAAACCTGCCGCGGAGCCTCGTCGCCTGCGTGGTATTCTTCCGCCTCCGGCGATGAGGGCGGGCGCTCGAAAGGGGCCCGAACACGGCACGCGCCGGTCCGTCTCGAGTGGAGACTCGTGTTGAGTTGGAGCAATTGGAGATTCGTCACGTGAGAACTATAGGCACCTTGCTGGGGTTGGTGGGTGTTTCGGTCGCCTCAGTCGTCATGGGACACCACAGCGATGCGGGTTACGACCGGGATACCGTGGTTGCATTCGAAGGTGTGGTGAAGAGCTATTCGTTCCGGAACCCGCATATCGCGATCATCGTCGAAACGGAGGAAGAGGGCGGCGAGACCGTCGAGTGGGATATCGAGACCGGCTCGACTCCGATCATGATTCGCAGCGGTTGGACTGCCGACCTGATAAGCGAGGGCGATACCGTCACGATCCGCGCCCATCCCGAGAGAAGCGGCCGGATGCGGGCCATACTGAACACCATGCAGACCACCGACGGAAATCTCTGGTACCAGGTCGAAGAAGACCCTGTCGAAACCGTCGCTGCAACCAGCCTTGACGGCGTGTGGCGGGGTCTGAGCACTTTCAGCCTGCGGCGAGGTATGAACCAGGTGCCGCTGACGCCGGCCGCGGAGGCCGCGCGCGCCGAATTCGACTATTTCACCCAGACCCCGGTCAGGGACTGCGTGGCGCCGCCGCCGCCGAGCCTGCTGGCGTCGACGACCTACCTCAACGGCATCGAGATTCTCGAAGATCGCGTCATTCTGCGCAACGAGTATTTCGACCAGACGCGCACCGTCTACATGGATGGCCGCGGGCATCCGGAAACCGACGAGCGCACCTCCTGGGAGGGGCACTCCATCGGCTGGTGGGAAGGCGACACGCTGGTGGTCGATACCACCCATTTCAGGGACCATCCGGAGGGCAACGGCCGGGGCGTGCCGTCGGGCGCCCGGAAGCACATGATCGAGCGGTACTCGTTGAGTGAAGACGGCAGACGCGCGTTGATAGACGTATTCCTCGAGGACCCCGAATTTCTTGCCGCACCATTCAACGGCCATACTGAAATGGTCTATTCGCCGGAACTGGAACTCCTGCGCTACGACTGCGATCCCGTGCTGTCAAGGCAGGGCGGGTTCGAATAGCGCGTTGCCCACGGCGCAGGCTGCCTGGCGCATTTGCGACGAACCCGCCGCGAGTACTCCTGGCAAAAAGCATTGCGGCTCAAAGAGTCGGTGCGGCAACGGAAACTCGATTTCCCGTGGTCGCCGACTCCACGATTGCCTCCAGGACGGCTGTCCCATGGAGAATTTCATTGGGCGTGATGGGGAAGGGCGCACCGCCCTCGCAATCCCGGGCAAACGCCTCCAGAGCGGCAGCAACCGATGGAAGGCAAGGATAGCCGTGGTTCTTCCATCGCCGGGTCTTCGACTGGTTGCGTGACCTGGTGATCGTCAGCCGATCGTGGTCGACAATCTCACCCCATCCGCCGTCGCCGAAGGCCCGGATCTGCCAGAGCGGGGCGGTGGATGCCACCGTGCCGAGATAGCCCAACTGGCCGCCCTCGAACTCGATGATGACTATCGTTGCATCATCGACATCGAACGGCAGGGCGACCCGTCGGCTGACTGCCTGAACGTACTCGATACGTCCAAGCAGATGAATGAACGCATCGACCACATGGATGCCGAGCGAGGTCATGCCGCCGGCCGGGCTTTCTTCCCGACTGGCACGCCATGTACCGGCTGCGGGCGCCAGGTCGGTCGAGAAGTTGCCTTCGATCTGGACCATCCTGCCGAGCTCGCCCGTGTCGATCGCTCGTTTCAGCGCCGCCGTATTGGGATAGAACCGGCGGTCATGGCCCACCGCGGCTTTCAGGCCCTTCGCCGCCAGGGCACCCAATGCCTTGGCGGCCTGGTCGGAACTCAGGCAGAACGGTTTCTCACTGTAGACGTGCTTGCCGGCGTTCGCCGCCGCGAGGATCTGCCGAAAGTGCGTGGTATGGGGCGAGGCCAGCACCACTGCATCGATATCATCGTCCGCAAGCAGATCGTCAAGGCATTCATGCAGGCGCAGACCGGCTTTCTCGGCGTAATCCACTGCTTTGGACGGTGTCCCCGTGGTGCCGGCGATGAAGCGAATCATGTCGCTGCCATCCGAGACGGACTCGACCAGTGTCCGTCCCCAGCCGCCCATGCCTACGATGCCCGCGTTGATCATCCTGTTTACTCCACCGTTGAGCCGCGTTGAATGATAGCGTCCGCCGGCGCAGGTTATTATTGAATTTACGGTACCCGAGCCACAGGAGCATTGATGATCACTCGATTGCTGATCGCCACTTGCATCACTTTGTCTTTGGCGGCCATGCACGACGCGGCGGCGCATCACGCCTACGCGGCCAATTACGACATGGACAACGTCGGTACCGTGGAGGGGATCGTCGAGGAGGTGGTCTGGGTCAATCCCCATGTCCACTACTACATTCAGGTTACCAACGAGGACGGGATTACCGAACTCTGGGATGGCGAGGCGTCCAATCTCAGCATGATGGCCACCCGGGGCTGGGACCGGAACACGATTCGTGTCGGGGATGCGATCCGGGTCACCGGCGCGCTGGGCCGGGATGGCATTCGCAGGATCCAGATGCGCGAGGTGGTTCGGGCGGACGGCAGCCCGCTGGTTGAACCGCCTGCGGGCGGGTAGGCTGGATGAACAGGCTGGAGATGTTCCCCGGTTTGCAATCGTGGCTGCATGTCGCCGTGCGCGCGGTGGTTTCCCTCGCCCTGCCGCTGCTGGCTGCCGGTGCCGCGGCACAGAACGTGGACTTTGCAGGCAAGTGGTTGCTCGCTCTCGAATACGAGACGGTCACGGACTACGGGATCCTGGAAATCGCCGATTCCGAAGGCGAGCGGCAGGTCTTCATCGACGGCGGGCCCGTCAACCTGCTGAACTTGGACGGAAATCGGATCGTCTTCGATTTTGACTGGACGGATAGCGCCGACCGGCTGCGCATATCCGAGCTTGCGGGCGAGCACCTGGGCGAGCGGATGAGCGGATCGATGACCGAAGGCGGCGAGCCGACGGGGAACTGGTCCGCAGAGCCGTGGAGCGAGCATCCGCAAGCCGGTGCCAATCCGGCCCCGCTGGACCTGTCCGGCGTCTGGAGCAGCGTTTCGCGCGGCACTCACAAGGATGCCTTCGACCTGACGCCGGCGGGGGCGGCGATCAATGATGCGTACGACGAGACCCTGGACGATCCGCACCTGCGCTGCGTATCGGGCGGCGCGGTCCGAATGGAGGACGGCCCGTTCAACTACGAGATCATAAATCGGGGCGACCATATACTGATCCTTTACCATTATTTCAACGAAAGCCGCCGTATCTGGATGGACGGTCGCGAGTACCCGGAAGGAATCGAGAATGCCTGGCTCCCCATGGGTTACTCCATCGGCCATTGGGAGGGCTCGACGCTCGTGATCGAAACGCGCGGCATGAAGCCGACCCTGTGGGACGCTGCCGGCATGCCGGTCTCGGCATCGGCCGTGCTCATCGAACGCAAGTACCTGGACGAGGCCGGCAGGCTGCACACCGACTACGTGCTGAACGACCCGGTCAATTACGAGCGGCCGGTCTACCGCCATGCCTACAGGGAACGGAGCCCGGACTCCGGACTCGACTGGTACTCATGCGATCCTCACACGTTCTACCGGAGTCTCCAACTCGAGGGCAGGCTCGAGGAGTATTGGCAGTCGCGAAGCCGCTTTTGACGCGCGGCCACTGGCCTTGAAAAACGATTGCGGGAACGGGGTCGAAGACCCATATCGCACACCTTCACGTACCCCATGCGGCGGATATAACGGTCCCGAATGATCGGCCATAACAATTCTGATTAGCCGCGCCAAGTACTCGATCATTGACTCGGCTATGATTCGTACAAAGGTTCCGGGACAAGCCAGTCCCAGTCGACAAGGCATACGGTCGACCCGAACGTTTCCGCGTTCCGGAAGCAGGGCTGCCAGGTGAATGACATGCGGGATTTGAGAAGCGGATCGACAGAGGTGTAGCCAATGCAGGTCAAAAGTCTTGTCGTGTTTGCAGCGATGCTTGTTTCGTTTGCAGCGAGTGCCGAAACTATCCTGATCACCGGCTCCAATCGCGGCATCGGCCTGGAGTTCGCGAAGCAGTATGCAGCCAGGGGCTGGCATGTCATTGCCACGCATCGCCGCGAACAGGTGCCGGAGACGCTCGCGATATTGTCATCGGAATACGACAACGTCCGGGTGGAAACGCTTGACGTCAACAATGCCGCACACCTGGAGGCTCTGGTCGACAAGCTCGAAGGGTTGCCGATCGATGTGTTACTGAACAATGCGGCAGTGATGGGGATCAATGCCACGGGGACGCTCGCGGCCCAGACCAACGAGAATTTCGGGACGCTGGTGCCGGAGCACTTCGTGCCGTATTTCACGACCAACGTATTGGCTCCCTTGCTCATCTCCGAGGCGCTGGTCGAGAACGTGCTCGCCAGTGAACGCAAGATGATTCTCAACATGACGTCGGGCGCGGGGTCGGTGACGACCGGCATGGAAGCCTTTGCCGGTACCGGGTTCTTTTACAAGAGCACCAAGGCGGCACTGAACAGGAACATGGTCAACCTCGCCGCCCACCTGAGGACCATGGACCCGGAGGCCATCACCTTCAATCTGGCGCCGGGATTCACGATCACCGAGCGCTTTGAGGGAATGGCCGAGGATGAAATCGGCAATCGCGGCACACCGGTGAAAGACGTTGTGGCCGGCTTCATCGAGGTCATCGACAAGGCGACGCCCGAATACAGCGGCAGAATCTACGGCTTCGAGGGCGAGATCAAACCATTCTGAAACTGCTACGAGCAAATCACCATTGTCCAACGGTGGAAACCGGAGGGTTCATGTTGACTCGATCAATGGCCGCCGTTCTCGTCAGCTTGTCCTTCCTGATCTACCTGAATATCTGACCAGGAGTTGCTGGAATAGGCTGAACTACATATGAAAATCAACTATTTACTCGGCGTTATTATAGTTATTTCTACGCCTTCACTTGCCCAGGACGGCTCGCCCGGTGGAACAGACTACGATCCGAGAACCAATCCACAACCGTGGGTACGGCCGCTGGATCGGATGGGATTTCACCTGGGCTTTCCGCTGGCGACCGTCACGCCCATGTTGTCCGCACAAGATACGGGCGGCCTGTTCGAAGGCAGTGTCGAGCACATCGAAACCGATTACTACGGTCCTGCGCATGTGCATGAGGAGTCGGACGAGACCATCATCATGATCGATGGCAGCGCCCACCTCAGGCTCAATGAACGCGATTTCACGCTCACGAAGGGCGAGTGGCTGCATATCCCCAGGGGCACGATTCACAGCTTCAAGTCGACAGGCAATCCCGCCAAGTGGATCATCCTGAAATCGCCGCCGGCGCCGCCGCCAAGGCCCGTCACAACGCCGGAGTGCGACCGTTCCACCTTCACGCCGGAGATGAACGCGGACCCGGTGCGAATGAACCAGTGGTATAACGACTGTCTTGACGACTTCTACATGGTTGCCGATGCGGATATACCGGGTACTCCCTACACGCCGAGCAGCTATGACCCGCCCTTCGAGGTTCGCCCCTGGGTGCGCCCCCTCGATCGTCAGCACTTTCACCTCGGTTTCCCGGCTGCGAGCGTGACTCCGATGCTGAGCGGCGAAGACACGGGCGGTGCGTTCACGGCGAGCGTCGAGCACATCGAGGACGATTACTACGGGCCGCCGCACGTCCACTACACCAAGGCCGAGACGATCATCATGATCGAAGGCAGTGCCCGACTTCGAGTCAGCGGTACCGATTTCACGCTGACGGACGGTCAGTGGCTGCACATCCCGGCGGGTAACGTTCACGGATTCGATTCGACCGGGAGTCCGGCCAAGTTCATAATCCTGCAGGCGCCCGGGACGAGCGATTCCGTCGATGCGGAGGATGCGGCCGCGTGCGACCGCAGCGATTTCACGCCGGAGATGAACCGGGATCCGGAGATCATGATCCCGTGGTATCACGACTGCGCATACGACTTCTACATGGTCCCGGAGGCGGGATTGCCCGGCGATGTGTTGAACTGACAGCCGCCCGCTCTGTGCCTTGCCGAAAACCGATACGAACAATTGCATTTCACTTGAAGGAGCACCCTGATGGCAGTACCAACCGGAGTCTCGGAACAGGACTGGGCCGCCGCACTGGAGGCCTTGACCACTGCAGTCGGCAGCGAGTGGGTATTCACTGAAGAAGAGCACACGTCGCTCTACCACGATGTGTATTCGATCTACCAGGGCGAACCTGAAGACCCCGTCGTGCCCGCCGCCGTTGCCCCGTACACGGCTGAAGAAGTCCAGCAGTGCGTACGGATCGCCAATCAATACAAGATACCGATCTACCCGATTTCCACCGGCAAGAACCTGGGCTACGGCGGTTCCGCGCCTGTGTACTCCGGCAGTCTCGTGCTCGATCTCAAACGCATGAACCGCATTCTCAATGTCGACGTCGAGAAAGCGACCGTGCTGGTCGAGCCGGGCGTGACGTTCTACGACATCGTCGAGCACTTCGAAAGCAACAACATGCCGCTGACCCTGGACATGCCCGATCCTGCCTGGGGCAGCCTCATCGGCAACGCCCTGGAACGGGGCATGGGCCACACCTACAGCCAGCACGGCCGCGACCGCTGGAGCGGGCACTGCGGCATGGAAGTGGTATTGCCCACCGGGGACATGATCCGTACCGGTCCCGGCGCTTCCGGCCACGATGTGCTCTGGCAAGACCAGAAGTACGGCATCGGACCCGACGTGCACGGCATTTTCACCCAGTCCAACTTCGGTGTGATCACCAAGATGGGCTTCTGGATCCGTCCCGCCCACGAGGGCTTCCGCCACGCCCGCATCCATGTGCCCCGATTCGATGACATCCACAAGCTCATCGAGCTGGATACCCGCCTGCAAAACATGGAGATCTGCAACGGCATGTCGGTGGTGGCCAGTCCGCTCTACGGGAGTTTCGGGCCCATGCTGTTCACGCCTCCGGTCACCGATCCGGAACACCTGGCGCTGCTGGAGGTCCGCAACGGCGAGCGGCCGGACCCCGGTCCGCTGGCCCGCTACGGCGAGCGCAACCGGCTGGCTTTCTGGTGGCTGGAACTGAAGTTCCACGGTCCCAATTCCGTCACCCAGGCCCAGTGGGACTACGCCAGGGACCTGTTCAGCCGCGAGATACCGGGTTGCTGGTTCGAGGAATACGATCCGCTGGAATTCCCGTTGAGCGACCAGGACAAGGCCGACCTGAACAGTTACGGCCACGTCGAAATGGTCAACCTCGGCATTCCCAGCCTGCATCGCTTTGCCGTGAGCATGCGCAACCAGTTCAACCCGGAACCCGGTGTGGGTCATCTCTGGTTCGCACCGATGATTCCGAAGACCGGCGAACAGATCCTGCTCGCCCAGGAAGTCCTGCAGAAGAACTGCGAGCGTCTGGGGATACCCCTGATGGCCAGTTACTATTCCATGTTGCCGCTGATGTGGTACCCGAGGGCGGGTATTTTCCTGGCGGGATGGAATGTGCGCGCGGACCCGGAACAGAACAGGCGCACGCGGGAGCAATACGTTGAACTGAGCCAGATCTGTGCGGACCACGGGTGGACGGAATACCGTGCGCCGGCGCCCTTGCACGATCCCATCATGCGGATGTCCAATGGCTTCAATGATCATGCGCTGCTCAGGTTCCACGAAACCCTGAAGGATGCGATCGACCCGAATGGAATCCTTTCGGCCGGCCGGTACGGCATCTGGCCACGGCATCTGCGAGAGGAGAGGCAGGGATGAGGTTCGCAAGTTGCTTTGCACTACTGGCTTTCCTGCTTGCGCAGGCAACGCCGGCCCTGGCTCAGGATACGTCCGACGACTCGCCGCTCGCGCGTGGCAAGGCCGTATACGACGTCTGGTGCGTCATCTGTCACGGTGAGAACGACCATGCTTCCGGTGGAGGCACGGCTGCGTTGGAATTCCTGTATCAGGGCGCGCTTCCCGCGAAACTCGAGGACAGGACGGACATGACTGCTGCGCTCATTACCGAACTGGTGCGGCGAGGTCGCTTTGGCATGCCGAATTTCCGCCTGACGGAAATCAGCGAGCAGGAGTTGGAAGACATGATCGCCTACCTGCTGCGCAACAATGAGGTTGTGGAAGCAGGCGGTGGGACCGGCGATTAAAGCAACTGACAATAGCAGAGCCGCGCTGCCGCCCCTCGTTTACGTCCTTGCGCTGACCCAGTTCGCGCTGCCGTTCATGTACTCCGGTGTCGGCGTGACGCTGCCGTCGCTCGGCTTGGAGCTGGGCACAAGCGGCGTTGGCCTTGGGCTGATCGAAACGGTCTACCTTGCCGCGGGCGCCGCGTTCCTGTTGCCGCTCGGGGCCATCGCACAGCACTCGGACAAGCGCACCCTCTTCAGCCTGGGGTTGCTGGTGTATGCGTGTGCGACGCTCGCCATCGGTTGGCTGCCATCGACGGGATCCATCATCGCCGTGCGCGTCATTCAGGGGATCGCTTCTGCGTTCATGGGCGCGACAGTCATGGCCATCCTTTTCGAGGTGACACCGGCAGGCGTGCGGGGCAGGGCGGTCGGGATCTGCATGGGCGCCGTCTACTGCGGGCTGGCTGCAGGACCGCTGATCGCCGGCGTCATCACGACCCAACTCGGGTGGCGCTGGGTCTACTTTATTACCGCCATCCCGCTATTCGCGGCCTTTCTGGTAGTCGAATCGGTACGCGAAGGGCGCTGGGTGTTCTCGAAACCCAGGCTGAATTGGCTGTCCACCGTTATGGTCATCGTCGCCGTGCTGCTGCTGGTCTCGGGAAGTTCGATACTCGGAGAGCAGCAACTGGGTTACCTGCTTCTGGGCCTGGGCCTGGTCGCGTGTGTTGCGTTCTTCGCCCTGGAGGAGCGCAGCGAGGAGCCCATGCTGAGGCTGAGCGAGGTCCGCGCCAACCGGGACTACTCCCGCGGTTTGACCTCGCAGTTTCTCGTCTACGCCGCGGGATTTGCGATGACTTTCCTGTTCAGCATTTACCTGCAACTCGTCAGTGGATACACCGCGCAGGAAACAGGGCTCCTGCTTGTCATTTCGCCGGTTTGCATGGCGCTGCTGGCGCCGTTGTCGGGACACCTGTCCGACCGCTACCGTCCGAAGAGCGTAGCCGGGCTCGGGGCGCTGCTGGTCATGGTGAGCCTGTTGCTGGCGACCCGGATCTCGGCGGGAACGCCGGTGTCCTACCTGATCCTGGTGTTGAGCGTGCAGGGAGTGGGGCTTGGCATGTTTTCGGCGCCGAACGTGAGTCGGATCATGCACAGCGTCGAGAGCCACCAGGTCAGTATCGCCTCGGCGCTGTCAGCGAAGATGCGCTCGCTCGGCATGCTGGCGAGCATGACCGTGGTCATGATCCAGCTCTCGGTCCACATGGGACCCGGGCCGATAACGCAGCCGGGCAGCGACTTCGTGCACGATATGTTGTTCGGATACCTGAACGTAGTGGAGTCGTCCTTTACGGTGCATGCGGGGCTGGCATGCATCGCCACATTGCTTGTCGCGGGGAGCGGCTGGATGCGGAGACTGCGCAATGGGCTCGGGGGCGAGGGTGCATCGTAAGCGGATGATGTTGCGCCGAAGCTGTTGATTTCGTACACACTACGCGCATCCATGAAGCTCAGACGCTACCTTGACAGAATCGGATACCGTGGCGACGCCCGGCCGACGGTGCCTGTGCTGGCGTCGCTGCTGCGGCTTCACTGCTGTTCGGTACCCTTTGAGAACATCGATGTCCAACTGGGACACTCGCTCACGACCGACGCGAATGAGGCGTTCGACAAGATCGTCGACCGTGGCCGCGGCGGTTGGTGTTACGAACAGAATGGCTTGTTTGGCTGGGCGCTGTCAGAGATAGGTTACGAAGTCACTCGAGTGGCGGGCGCCGTGCGCCGCGATGAACGTGGAGACGCGGCGCTCAACAACCACCTGTGTCTCCTGGTTCGGGAGCCGGACGCCCCGGGGCCCGTCTACCTTGCCGATGTCGGCTTTGGCGGTAGCATGATCGCGCCGATCGAGTTGACCGAGTCCGAGCACAGTCAGGCCCCGTTTCGGATCGGGCTCCGGCGTTTCGACGACCGGTGCTGGCGATTCTTGGAGGAATCAGCCGGCGGCCGATCGAATTTCGACTTTGTCGAGAAATCCGCTGACGAATCGTTGTTGGCCGCAAAGTGCAGGCATCTACAGAGCGATCCTCAATCCGGGTTTGTCCGGAGCCTTGTCGTGCAGAAACGATTTCCGGATGCACACGTGAGCTTGCGCGGGCGCGTTCTGGCGACGCTGACCGTCAATGGGAAACAGTCAAGGTTGCTGGAGACAGCAGAGGAACTGGCGGCCACGGTCTCGGAACTGATTGGCCTGGATGTACCGGGCGTCGCGGACCTTTGGCCGCGTATTGTGGCGCGCCACGAGCAGTGGTCGGGGAATTGATTTCACTGCCCATTGAAATCGTCGGAACCGCTCGAAAAGGTTATCGATCGTCGGCGGACTCCTGATCAATCATCTTTTCAAGCTTGCGGTGAAAGTGCAGCGCTGCGGCATCCAGGCCCAGGTTGATGGGTCGGGTGGTCGCGTTGGCCATCCCGGTGTGTACGGCCTCCAGTACCTCACGATCCTCGAGGAACGCCGACTTGACGGAGGACGTGATCATCGCCGTCACTTCCTCGTTGTCCGGATCGGTATTTCGATGCAGGAGCCAGAGATAACGAGTGTTATCGGCATCTATCGGTGTCAGGAAATGGTAGGAAATCATGATATACGTGCGGTCATCGATTGTTACGTCCGGGCCGCCATGGCCCGCTGGAACAAAAGCCGATTTGTTGATGGCGGTACTCGGGAATTGCGCCTCGTAATGCTGCAAGCGATCGCATTTCCCCTTGAACTTGACCAGGCGTGCGTAGAATGACGGAGGTTTCTGGTCGTAAATCCAGCGATGCACGATCAGTCCATTGTCCGTTTCGGTGATTTCCACGGGCGTGTCTTCGGTACCGGGGGCCGCAAACGACGTGCGGTGTACCCACGCGACATGCGAGGGGTCAAGCAGGTTATCCGTGAGGTATCGATAGTTGCACGCGCATGTCAGAGCATCGCCGGTGGTGATTCCCCAATCCGGGTTATCGTAGTTCTTGATGTCGATTATCAGGCGGTCATCCGAAGTCGCGGCATCGCCCATCCAAATCCAGACCAGACCCCACCTGTCCACAACCGGATAACTTCGCACTTTCGCCGAGGGCGGAATCCGGTCTTGCGTAGGCGCGGCAACGCATTGACCGGAACGATCGAATTGCAGTCCGTGGTAGCCGCATTCCACATTTCCGTTCAACAGCCGACCCATCGACAACGGTAAACGTCGGTGCGGGCAGGAATCTTCCAGGGCAACGGGGTCTCCGCTATCCGTGCGGTACAAGACAACGTTCTCACCAAGTATGCGCAGTGGCCGGAGTTCTGCCGTGATCTCCGAGGAGAGTGCGGCGACATACCAGCAGTTTCTAAGGAACATTTCCTCTCCAGCCGATGCCAACGTTTTCAGCTGCTTCCCCCGGGAAGCGAGCGTGAACCGGAAAATATTCTCCGTACCATCGGCTCGAAGAACTCGATCGGCAGACTCTCGATGTCCGGATTGATTGCCACGATGTCATACTGTTCAACGAATTCTGCGGTCCAGTCGAAATACGGGTGACCTCGCCATTGCTCACGGGCATTGACGAATTCCGGATCTTCGGGCTTGTAGCAACCATGCAGGTGTATTCGCTGAAAGATTTCGTGGCGTTCGATCATCCAGATGTTTTTTTCCGAAACGAACGGCCGCAACAGGTCCGCAGCGAAGCTGGGGTGGTTCTCGGGGCAGACGATAAATCCGATATCGTGGAACAGGCCCGCTACGATCGTATCCTCATCGTGACCATCTCGGTAAAGCAGCGTCGCCGTCTGAAGACAGTGCTCGTAGTGGTTGATCAGATAGCCGAACGTGGGCGCGTCCCGGGATGCCGAGAGCAGTTCCAGCGCCTGTTTGGCTCGCTCCTGCGCGAGGTAGTCCTCGCGCTGCCTGTTCATTACCGCCCAGTCCTCGGCGCTGTAGTCGTCCATGTTGCATGGTTCGATGTAGCGCCACTCCGGGCGCAGCAGACTATCGCGTTCCCCGGCCCTGCGACGCACGCCAGGGACTGTCTCCCTGTAAATTGTCATTGTTTACAACCTGCTGAAATATCCCATATTCGTGCGCATCCCGCCCGGTGACGAAGCGCATGTCTCATCATACAGAGCGGTGAATTGCCAAGCGCAGTAGCATAGACTATCCCGTATGGAAAACCTCGTGCGGGTGCCCCGGTGAAATCGACTTTCGCGAGTCAATGCAGCCGATGGATCGTGTTCTGTTCGAACGCGAACACATGGGCGTGTTCCACGGAATCCCGATGAAGATCGGCAATCGAATCTCGATCGGCGCGCTGATGGCTGGCCTGGCCGCGACGGTAACAGGCTTCGCGCACCACAGCTACATTCGCATAGACCGCAACGTGATCGTCGCTTTCGAAGCCACGGTCGTGGACTTTGACTGGCGTAACCCGCATGTCTATTTCCTGGTGGCCACCGAGAACGAGGACGGAGAACGTGTCGAATGGGAAATCGAGTCCGGCAGCACGCCGATCCTCGCACACAGCGGCTGGTCGGCGGACTCGCTCATACCCGGTGATGTCATCCAGCTTCGCATGCATCCGGAGCAGGGCAGCGGTCGACGATACGCGCTGCTGGAGTCTCTGACGACTGCGGACGGAACGGTTCTCAGGCAGGGTATTCTGCCGTCGAAGGCGACCGAGACCACGACCGACATCAGCGGCATCTGGAAGTCGCGTCTCGAACCCGATGCCCCGATCGAAGTCCTGAGCGGCTTGTTCGCCGAGTTCATGACGGTTCCCGTGACTGAAACAGGCCAGGAGTCCATCGATGTCTACGATCATGACCGGGAAAATCCGAATGCGGTTTGCTACGGCTACGGCCTGGTCGCGGGACTGACGTCACCGCATTATCTCAACGAGATCGAAATTCTCGACGACCGCGTCATCATTCGTGACGAGTGGTTTGACGCCGAACGCGTCGTGCACACGGACGGGCGAGGGCATCCCGAAGACGGCGAGCGCACGCGGCTTGGCCACTCGATCGGTCATTGGGAGGGCGATACGCTCGTGGTTGACACGCGGCTCTTCGCACCGCACCGCTCGCCCTACGGAATCGGTCTGGCCTCCGGAACGGACAAGCATGTCGTCGAACGCTACACGTTGAACGACGACGGCCGGGGCCTGACGCTCGAAGTATTCATCGAGGATCCCGAGTACCTCGCCGAAAGCTTCAGCGGCACCCTGAACTGGGACTACACGCCTGACTTCGAGTTCTTCCGATACGACTGCGATCCGGAGGTCGCCACACGGTTCAGTCTTCCGTAGCAAACGGGCGGCTAGTAACAGCCCGCGCGTGCATTGCTCTGACTCCTGACACTATCGATTGTCCGCCATTTGTGGAATCATCATCGACACTCGAAAAAGGGAGCAAACCATGCGCGGTATAACTATCTTCTCCAGCGGAGCACTCGTCGCGTTCCTGATTCAGGCGGCCTTTGCCCAGATGAACCCGGGCGTCATTCAACTCAATCACGTGGGCGTTGCGGTTGCGGACATGGATGAATCCATCGCGTTTTACACAGAGACGATGGGTTACGAGGAAGCGTTTCGCGTAACCAATGACGCCGATGAGCCCTTCCTGGTCTACCTGCGCGTGAGCGAGAGCACGTTTGTCGAACTGACGCGAGCGAACGAGAACACTCAGCCCGGACTCAGCCACTTCGGGGTTCAGGTCGCAGACATGGAATCGGTCAAGGCGATGTACGAAGGCCGCGGCGCCGAGCCGAGCGAGACGCGCCGGGGCAGTACCCAGGCGATTCTGTCGAATATCTTCGATCCGCAGGGCGTGCGCATCGAGCTATCGGAGTATCCGCCCGATTCCCTGCAGGGCCAGGCGCTGGCAGGCGATATCTAGTCTGTCGCCCGGCAATGCCGAATACCGCAACAGCGAAAGGCTGAATGGCAAGCCTCAGGCGACTCGATCGGATGTTCGCGTTTTCGCCTGGCCTCGGTCGGTCACTTGATCGACGCCGGGAATCACCCGATCAGCGATACGGGTAGCGACGCCAGCGTCGTCAACGAGTTGCCTGGTGACCACTCGGGCTCGCCGTGCAACTCGATCCGCTCGATCTTGCGCGCCAGCGCTCCCAGCAGGGAGCGGCCTTCAAGACGGGCGACTTGCTGGCCCACGCACGAATGAATGCCCACGCCGAGCGCCAGATGCCCGGCCGTGGGGCGCTCAATGTCGAAGTCGTCGGGTTGATTCCAGTGGTCAGGGTCCAGATTGGCCGCCCCAAGAACGCAAAGCACCTTGTCTCCTTCGCGTATAGGAATGCCTGCGACCTCTGTGTCGACATTCGCGGTACGACAGAATGAATGCACGGGCGTGGTGTACCTGAGTACTTCTTCGAACGCCTGTCGGACCCGTGTCGGCGTTTCCTTCAATTTCTCCCACTGGCGAGGATGCCTGGCAAGGCACAGAATGGCGTTCCCAAGGGCGCTGACGGTCGTGTCGATGCCCGCCGAGAGCAGGGAGCGCACCAGGAGCGCCGCCTCTTCTTGAGTGATCTCCCCATTGTCGGCGGCAGCATAGATCGTCGCGCCGAAACCGGTATCGGACAGCGCCTCGCGTCGACACTTGTCCGCGATCCAGGCGACCACTCGCGGCGCATCGGCCATCGCACTGCGCCGCAAGGCGTTATCGGGTCCCAGCGCGTTGAAGACCATGGTCGCGTACTGCAGCAGGTTCTCCCGACCTTGTTCATCGAGTCCGACCGCATCGGGGAATACTTTCAAAGGGTAGGCCTGGGACAGATGCGCAACGGCATCGAAGGGACCTTTCCCGACAAACCGCTCGACCAGCGCATCCGCTTCGGCCTGGAATCGCTCACTCAGGGCGGAGATCGCCTGTGCGGACATCGCCTTTGCCATGACGGACCGTGTGCGATCGTGATCGGGCGGGTCCACCTCCAGAATGATGCTGGGTGGCCGCCACGGTTCCTCCGTCTTGAAATCCGTCAGTCCGACGCCTCGCGATGAGCAAAAGCGCTTCCAGTCGCCGAATATCTCCTTGACGGGTTTGTATCGACCGGACGCCCAGATTCCATAGCGGGAAAGCCAAACAAGCGGCCCGCGTTCCCGGAGTTCCCGGTAGTACTGCCGGGGTGCTGCCAGCAGCGACGTGTCGTAGGGATCGACGTCCCATACGGAGAAGTTGCCGTTTGGTGATTGCCTTTTCAGGTGACCCCTCAATAGACGCCGGGAATCAACCGGTAACGCACCTTTGCCTGATACTGTGTCCACAGTTCACCGTACTTGGCAGCGCACCGGCGCTCGTCGATCCGCTCGCGGCTGACGAAGAACAACGTCAGGTAGATGAAGTAGATCCAGGCCCAGAAATTCGTGAAGTGTCCAAGGGCGAGCGCCATTCCGAGTCCTTCCAGAATCTCTCCGAAGTAGTTCATGTGACGCGAGGCGCCCCAGAAACCGCTGCACAGAAGGCTGCGCTTGCCGTCGGTTACGGTGGCGGGTTTGATCACGCCCAGAAACGCGTGATCGGGCGAGCGTTTGTACATGTATTTCTGGGAATTCGCCCCTCGGGAAATCGCCCAGCCGACCAGGAATATCACCGCTGAGCCGCCGAGCCAGAGCAGATTCATCGAGGGATCGATATCCGGAGCGGGCAGCCCCGCGGTTCCCCACAGTGCCACCGGATACAGCAAGGGATAGACGACAATGCAGCCGGCGATCAACTTGAACCCCAGGCGCTCCTCGAAGATATCGAAGGTGAACAACTGAACGCGCTCGAAAATGAAATAGTCCGCGATGAACCACACCCACATCGCCGAGTGCAGGAACAAGCCGGGATTCGAGATCGGGCCGTACTGGCCGAAGTGGTAGGCGGCACTGGATACGGCGTTCAGCGCAAGGTAAACGCCGCCAAAGATGTACATGTACATCTTCGCATCCACGTAGCCACCGAACTGTATGTTGTATGTGCGGCCCTCAAGCCACTGAACCAGAGGCCTGCGGCCGTCCGCCGGCGCACGCAGCACGATCCAGACCGTCAGCACGACGCTCAATGCCACCGCCCCGGCTATCGAGTGCCACTTGACACGCCAGAGCCAGTCCAGGGGCGCTGTGGTCAGCCCCAGCGACCAGATAATCAGGGCGCAAAGAAAAACGGCGAGCCCGTTCAGCCGGTATCGTGGCGGCGACGCTCCCAGGTTCCTGTGCGCGTAGCCTTCCACGCGGTATGCGGGCAGCACGACGTGCAGCGCCAGCAAGATGGCGAAAATGGCGGTGGGCGTGAGAAATCCGGCGATTGCCTGCGTGGTCGTCAACCCGGACATGCGATTGTCCTTTGTTCGTTCATCGACGTTCCCTCCGTCCTTGGTGGGACATAGCTTACACAGAATTTCGCGGCAGTGCGGCCGTGAAATTGCCTCGGAGCCGTGCAAGGCTTAACCTGTGAATGCAACCGCGCAGAATAAGTCACGGGAACGAAATGAAACCAGGCCTATTTCCGGGCATTTTGAGCATTTTCTGCTGCTGCGGTGCGGTCTGGGCCCAGAGTTCGGTCACTGCGCTGGTAACGGACGTCTACGACGGCGACACGTTTACCGTGGATGCGGAAGTCTGGCCCGACATTGGCTGGTCCGGCAGCGTGAGAGTCAGAAACGTGGACACTCCGGAAATCAGGGGCGATTGCGATCAGGAGAAGCGCCTGGCGGTCGCCGCCCGGGACTATGTCCGGGAGTTGTTGATCGATGAAGCGGTCACCCTCACCGAGGTTGACAATGACTTGTACGGAGGGCGCGTGCTGGCACACGTCCAACTGAAGGACGGCGAGAACCTGGCCGAATTGTTGATTGCCAACGGCTATGGCCGTCCCTACGACGGCGGTACCCGGCAGAACTGGTGCGACGAAGCCGTCGAAATCCCGGTGAGCCGGCCTGCGGAAAGCCGGTGGGCAACCTCAGGCGACAACGCGGTTACGCCGAGCCACAATGCCGGCGCGACGAGCGACAACGCCGACGCGCGTGCAAATTCAACCGATGATCCGCTGGCGCTCTACGACGATAACGGCAACGGGCGCATCACCTGCGCCGAAGCCGGTGCCCACGGAATCGCGCCTGTCCGCCGCAATCATCCGGCCTATCCCCACATGACTGACGGGGACGACGACGGTGTGGTTTGCGAATGAGTGACGGGCGAGGCGCCGACACCCTTGAGGCACAGTCGCGTCGCTGAAGGGGAGGGTGCATTCCGGCGTGAGGTAGTCTCGCTGCCGGATGGAGCGGCGCTATCATGAATACTGATTCGATCGCATGGCCTGTCACGAGGAACCTTCCATGACCGCAACGCAAGAGAAACATTTAAGAGTTCAGTTTGAGCAATCTGCCTTAGTCGCCTTGGCGCTTACCTTGTTCGCTGCCGCGCCCCTCGCCCAGGACGACCCGGAGCAGCCTCCCGTCCCGGAGCCTTCGGCCCTGATCGACTACGCCACGGTTGATGGCGTCACATTGCGTGCCCACGTCTTCGAGGCCCGGACGGGTGAGGCACCGCACCCGGCCATCCTGTTCTACTTCGGCGGCGGCTGGACGGGTGGAAATCCTCAACAGTTCTATCCCTTTGCCGAACCTCTTGCCGAACTGGGATTCGTCGCCATTTCGATGGAGTATCGCGTCCGCGGCAGGCACGACAGCACCATCCCGGACAGCATGGCAGACGCATTCGCCGCCTTTCGATGGACACACGAGAATGCCGGCGAACTGGGCATCGATCCGGAACGCATTGTCGTCAGTGGCGGTTCGGCCGGCGGGCACCTTGCGGCCGCCGTCGGCACGATTGCCGAACATCCGCAGTACAGTCCTTCGGCCATGGTTCTCTACAATCCCGTGACCGACGTGCGGGGCCTCACCAACACACAACGACTAAACGACCTGATCGGTGGCGATGCTGCAGCCGTGTCGCCGATGGAGCACATCGAGGCCGGTGCGCCCCGAACCATCATTTTTCACGGCGAAGACGACACCACCGTACCCATTACGCAGAGCGAGGCGTTCTGCGAGAGGATGACCGCCGTTGGGAGTCAATGCGAGCTAAGCCGCTTCGCGGACGTAGGCCATGGTTTCTTCAATGCCCGACTGCCGGCTTTCGAACCGGTGCTGATGGAAACCGTTCGTTTCCTTAGCCCCGAGCTTCAGGAGTGACAGCAAGGACCAATACCCCGTGACGGCTCCCCGCCGGCGGACGTGGCTTGATCAGCCGCAGAATGTTCCCTTTCGCCGCGCTCTGTACCTGATTCATCTTTGGGTCGGGATCGCGACCGGCCTCTACATTCTCATGATCAGCCTGTCCGGGAGCGCTGTCGTCTTTCGACGCGAATTCACCCGCTGGTTCATGCCGCCAGACGGCAATTTCGATGCCGGTTACCCTGTGGTGCTGCGCGTCATGGAGTGGCTGGTCGATCTGCACAACAACCTTCTGGCAGGATCCGTGGGACGCGACGTCAACGGCGTGTTTGCCATTCTGCTGATGGTCATGGTGCTGACGGGCGCCGTGATCTGGTGGCCCGGCCGGCGGCGCTGGTCCCGCAGCGTCATTGTCATGCGGCCTTCCCGGACGCGGCGATTTTTCTGGCATCTTCACAGTGCCGCCGGACTATGGGGTTTCATCCTGCTGTTCGGCTGGGCGATTACGGGCATCTATTTTGCTTTTCCCGAGCCCTTCGAGTGGTTCTTCAATTCCTTCGATAACGATCCAACGGATTTTCAACGCCCCGGCGAAGGGATCCTGTTGCTCCTCATCGACTGGCATTTCGGCCGCTTCGGCGGACTCGGCATTCGCATTCTCTGGGTCGTCCTGGGCCTCCTGCCCGCCATACTCTATTGCACGGGTTTCGTGGTGTGGTGGAAGCGGATACGGATCGGGCAGCCCGCCAGAGGACAGGAACGCCAACGCGGTTAGCCGGGCTGCCAGGCAGCCCTCTACCGGGACAAAATCTCCACCAGGCCAGCGGACTTCGCGCCCGTCATCATCGTTCCCACGGCGGCTGTGCGCCGCGCCAGTTCGTCGATCTGCCACTCCTCGGCGCCTTTCACGTCGCTGCGGAAGGTGTTCTCGATGGGATTTGTCCACTTCTCGGCTATCGCACCCGGCCCGAGCACAACTCCCATCACCGGCCCGACGTCGCCCGCGTTGGTATCCGTGTCCCAGCCGGCCATGACGGCGATCGATATCGTCTTGTCGAAATCGCCTTCGCCGTAGAGCAGCGCCAGCGCGTTGACCGCATTGTTCGGGAAGACGCGGCGATTCTTGTCGCCTTCAGGAGCCCACCTGGCGTCGATCTGCTCGTGCGTCATTTCCCAATCGTCCGGCCATTGCTCGTGCCACTGCATGACATCACGGATGCAGCGGGCGTAGTCGGAGTCCTCCGGAATGACGGCAAGCCCCGCCTGCAGCAGCTTGACCGTGTCCGACTCGAAGAAGGCCTCGGCTGTCACCGCCGCCATGAACATTTCGCCGTGGATTCCGTCGGTGTGGAAGGCGACCTCTGCGTCGATGCGGCCGTACTGCGCGGCTGCTTCTGGATTCCCGGGCAGAACGTAGCCCCAGAATTCGCCCTTCATCTGCCCCCCCATGAACTCGCCCATCTCGTGCTGGCCGGACTCCGGAGGCATGATGCCTTGCCTCATGCGCTCCTCCGCCACTTTCACCGCGCGTCCGGTGTTGCGGGCCTCGAAGACCGAGAACGACGCGAGCCACATGTCGGCAATGTCCTGGCTCGTGATCTCCGGACCCATCTCCTCGAGAAGCAACAGGTTCGCGATCTGGTAGAGGGAATCATCGTCGGGACCGAACCCCGCCGGACCCCAGTCTTCCGTCGTGAACCACTGCTTGCGGTCCGGATCCTTGTGAGGCGGAAGCCTCTTGATGTAGTCGGTCAGCGGCCATTGCCCCAGTTCGGTGAGATAGGTCTTGAGGTCGTCCTTGTGCATTCCCTCAACGCTCATACCCAACGCACCGGCAACTGCGGCTCCCAGCCAGGCGCCATGGACCTTTTCGTAGTATTCCTCGGCGGTAAGCGAGCGATTCGGCCCGCTTGTCTCGCCGGGCAGAGCCCCTTGCTCGTTGATGGGTGTGCCCCTCAGCGTCGGAACACGTGGCGCAAGCCCACTACGTTGGTCGATGTCGAGGACGAGGCTCTCTTCGCTGAACTGCAACCTGATAGTGGCGACCCTCGGGGTCTCGGTATATGCAATGCGAAATGTGAACTCATCCGTACCGGTCCAGGCTCCGGCAGCCGCTATGCGGTGACCGGCCCCCTGATCATCGCCCAGTACTGCACCGACGGCGCCGGGAAACAGGCCGGTGCGGCCGGCCATCCAGGTCCCGGAACCGATGACGATCTCGTGAGCGCCAGTCGGCGTCGTGATGACGGCAATGGTCTCTTCGCCCTGGCTGCGCAGGGCCAGCGCGTTGAAATCGAGCTCGTTGTCCTCGATTTGCCAGGAGCGTCCCAGCCATGTCTGGTGCCCGTCTGCGGTCGGATCAGCGGCCGGTATGCTGATCGACAGGTTGCTCAATTGCTCGCGCAGGCGCTCCACCTCAGCCGGATTGTCATCGAGCGGTTCGGCTTGCATGGCGGGCACCAGGCGATCCCAGACGAGGTCGAAAATGTCCCTGATTTGGGACGTACCCGCGGTGATCGCAACGACGGTGTCCTGCTCGGGCATGACCAGGGCGAGTTGGCCGCCGAGGCCGGAGGCCCGGTAGGCGCCGTGGCGGTTGCGCCAGAACTGGTAGCCGTATCCCTGGTCCCAGGCGCTGTCGGGATTGCTTCCGTTGGAGACCTGCCGGGCGGTTGCCTGTGCCACCCACTCGGCGGGCAGCAGTTGTTCGCCTTCCCACTCGCCCTGTTGCAGATACAGTTGCCCGAA
>LXNI01000635.1_pt1 | contig 38868 bp, 45 predicted proteins | sample 809091 | NCBI WGS metagenome assembly LXNI01 (sample SAMN04870527, study PRJNA318959) | sponge metagenome | biome: 01000161; feature: marine sponge reef; material: water | host: Sarcotragus foetidus | place: Greece: Milos, Mediterranean Sea | collected 2013-05-29 | depth 5-7 m
ACGGGTGCCTGTACCATCGCTCGCCATGCCCCAGTCCGGCCCCCCTGCGAGTGGGCCGCCAGCGGGAGGTGACGCCATGGAACGCTACGTCGACTCGACCGACCATCTGGTCACCGAGATATTCGTGCGGGACATCAGGCAGTCCACGGAGTTCTACCGTCGCCTCGGCTTCGAGCTCGTCAGGGACGACGGCGACTTCGTCGAGCTGACCTGGGAGGGCCACCTCCTCTTCCTCGATGAGCGGCCAGACATGGGCCCCGTGCCCGATTCGCCCCAGGCCAACGTTCGCGTCATGGTCCCCGACGTGGACCGGTTCTGGGTGCTGGCGGCGGACATGGGCGTGCGCGTTCTCGCGCCGATTGGGGACAAGTACTACGGACTGCGCGACTTCGCCATCGCCGACCCCGACGGCTTCGCGGTGCGCTTCGCCACGCGTCTCGAAGACCGGGAAGGCTAGTCATCGGTCCGGCAGGAGGTCGCCAATGCCCGAAGTGACCCGCTGCGAGTGGGCTGGCGACGACCCCCTCATGCAGCAGTACCACGACGACGAGTGGGGCGTCCCCACCCACGGCGACCGCGACCTCTTCGAGCTGCTCGTACTCGAAGGGGCGCAGGCCGGGCTCTCGTGGCGCACCGTCCTCCACCGGCGCGAGGGCTACCGCGCCGCCTTCGACGGCTTCGACATCGCCACCGTCGCCGCCTATACCGACGCCGACCGCGAACAGCTCCGCGGCGACGCCCGCATCATCCGCAACCGCGCCAAGATCGACGCTGCCATCGCCGGTGCCCAGGCCACGCTGGCGGTGCAGGCCGAGCACGGCTCCCTCGACGCCTTCCTCTGGTCGTTCGTTGGCGGCGAGCCCCGCCCCAACGCCTTCGAGTCCCTCACCGACCTCCCCGCCCAGACGGACGAATCGCGTGCCATGAGCAAGGCGCTGAAGGGCTACGGGTTCTCCTTCGTCGGGCCGACCATCTGCTACGCCTTCATGCAGTCCGCCGGCCTCGTGAACGACCACGTCACGGGTTGCTTCCGCTACGGGCAGGGGTAGGGCGCGGCGCCTAGGCGGCCTCGATCTCCTTCGGCCACATCGAACTGGGCACCCAGCGCGAGAACAGCCGCACGGCCTCTTCGTTTCGACGGTTCGGCGAGAGCATGTACTTCGCCTTCCCCTTGCCCGAGCGCGAGAACGCGAACGTGCCGTTGGCGGTCTTGCCGATCGCGATGAAACCGTTCGCGTTGTTCGAGCTGATGGCGATAACGCCGTTCGCGTTCACGCTCGAGAACGCGATGACGCCGGTGGCGTTGATGGTCGCGAAGGCCACAAGCCCGATCGCGTTCACACTGCAAATGGCGACGACGCCGATGGCGTTCACCGCGCTGACCGCGATGATCCCGATGGCGTTGACCGCGCTAATCGCGATTAGCGCGATGGCATTGCTGGTGTCGAAGCTCATGACGCCGCCTCCTCTCTCGGGGCGAGCATACAGCCCGGGGGGAGAGCGCAAACCTTACGTCGCCACCACCCGGTAGCGCGTCGCATCCAGCGACTCCATCACGTCCGCGATACCCGCCGGCATTCGCTCTACTCCGTCCGTGCCCCGCGGCGCCCCATACCGCTCTTCCAGCGACGCCACCCGCGCCTCCAGCACGTCCTGGTCGCGCCACTGCTCGAACCAGCAGATGACCCCCGGGAGGTCCTCCCTCTCGTGTGCGATGTGCGTGACGTTTCCGGGGAACTCCTGACCCGTCCGGCTCAAGTCGACAGCCAGCTCCCGCAGAGCCGCCTCCTGCCCGGGCTTCGCCCGAGCCACCGCCCAGGAGGTGATCGAGGCCGCATACCAGTCCCGCTCCGGGTTCACGTGGTTCCGGAGCAGGTCGTAGCCAAGCTGTTCCCGGCGCTGGATCGCCGTGTAGAGGCGCGACCCATCGCGGCCCTCCGGCGAGCCCGCCAGCATCGGCCGGATGCGCTCGACGTGGCGCTCCAGCAGCGGCATCGTCGCCCACTGCTCGTACCAGAGAAAGTCACGCGCATCGTCCAGGTTCTGCAGGCAGATGTAGATGTCGCAGCCATCGTCCAGCCGGTTCGAAGTCTCCGTCAGCTCGTTCGCGATCGCGATGAAGCTGTTCTCCCGCCCCGGCCGTGCCGTCAGCCCCACCGTCCACGTGATGACCACGTCAGCCTCCCTGCTCGATGTCGGGCCCTTCGAGCACCCTCGTGAGCGGTCCCGGGTAGTCGTCTCCCCGCCCCCGCCCCGTCGCCACCTCCCCGATGTGGTAGTACATGTGCGCGACCATGCGGAGCACCAGGTAGCGCAGCGTCGTCGAGGGGAAGTCCGCCCAGCCGGGCACGATCGTCTCCGCCAGGTCCGCGTCCGTCATCCCCTCAAGTGCCGTCTCCACCCTGGCCCGCACCTCCCGCGCCGCCTCCGCGATCGCCGGCCAGTCAACGCAGTCCCCGCTAAAGCCGTGCTCCTCCCGCGCCCGCACGAAGGTCGGGTGCGGCTCTCCGCCCCCCAGTACCACGCTCACGATCAGGTCCGGGAACATTGCCAGGTGGTACAGCGTCCACCCGAACGCACTCGCCCCGGCCGGCCGCGCCGTCGCCTCTTCCTCGGTCATCTCCGCGTACGCCCGGTCGAGGTCATCCCACGCCTCGAGCAGCATTGGTACCAGCGTCCGGTCCGTCACGCGCATCCCCCCCGCTTAAGTGCCGCGAGTCTACCCGCTTCGCTCCGGGCCCATGCAGGGTGCTATGCTTGGTGCGTGGCAGAGACAACAAACGTGGAAACCGACGAGGAACTCACCGAAGAGGAGAAGCGCCGCAAGGTGGTGGTGCTCCGGATGCTTGCGGAACGAGACCGGCGCCAGCCCCTTTCGCGCGAGGAGTTCAGGAGGATGCGAGACGAAGGCCGCTGTTGATGGCTGTCGTTGTTGATGCGTCCGTCGCCGTTTCCCGACGAAGAAGCGCCTTCCGGCCTTGACGACCTGGCCCTGGGATTAGTCCGAGAGACCGTGATCGTCCCTGGAATGTTCTGGTACGAGGTGCGCAACGCTTTGCTGCGGGCGGAACGCCGGGGGCGTATCGATCACGAAGGGGCTTCCCGGTTCCTCCGGCAGCTTGCGACCCTTCGCACCGAGTTGGACTATCAGCACGACGAGGCTGAGACGTTGGCCCTGGCTCGTCGGCACACGCTCACGTTCTACGACGCGGCCTATCTCGAGACGGCTAAACGCCGTCGGGTGGCCTTGGCAACCCTCGATTCCGCCCTTGCGACTGCCGCCACCTCCGAAGGCGTGGCCAACCCCATCACGTGAGCCAGCGCCGAAGAGTGCTCTCCCCGCGGCTCTAGGCCCCGCCGGTCCCATCCAGCGCCGCCAGCAGACGCGCCTTGTCGGCCACGAACTCCGGCTCCGTCACGATCGAGGGGAGGCGCGGGCGGGGGTAGTCGATCGCGAGGCGGGCCGCAATCTGCGCCGGGCGGGGCGTCATCACGTAGACCTCGTCCGAGAGGATGAGCGCCTCCTCCACGTCGTGCGTAACGAACAGGACCGTGCGCGCGTCGCTCGCCCACACCTCCTGCAGCCACTGGTGCATCTCCCGACGCGTGATCGCGTCCAGCGCCCCGAACGGTTCGTCCAGCAGGAGCACGTGCCGCGGCACGAGGAAGGTGCGCAGCAGCGCCAGCCGCTGGCGCATCCCCCCGCTCAGCTGCGAGGGCCAGCTCTCCTCGAAGCCGGCCAGCCCGAAGCGCTCCAGCAGGGACATCGCCTGCTCGCGCGCCTCGTCCTTCGGCGTGCCCGCGATCTCCGCGCCCAGCACGGCGTTCCCGATCGCTTTCCGCCAGGGAAGCAGCAGGTCTTTCTGCGGCATGAAGGCCGCCAGCCCCGGCTCCCCCACCGTCGAGCGACCCTCGATCAGCGACTTCCCCGCGTCGGGCGCGAGCAGCCCCGCGAGCACCTGCAGCAGCGTGCTCTTGCCGCAGCCGCTCGGCCCCACGAGGCTCACGAAGGCGCCCGGCGCCGCCTCCAGGTCCACCCCGTCGAGCACCTCGACGGGGCGGTCCCCCGGAAACGTGTGCCGCAGCCCCCGGATGGCGACGGCTGCTTCGCTCATCGCCCCTCCTATGGGAGGAAGTCGTTCGTGAACGCGTCCTCCACTTCGATCGCCGACTCCGTCAACCCCGCTTCACGCAGGAAGCTCTCGAAGCTGGTCCAGACGGCCAGCTCTTGCCGTCCCCAGTCGTCGGGGTCGGAGGTGTACCGGCTGGCAAGATACGCCGCGCTCGCCTTCACCAGCGCCTCGTCGAGCTCCGGCGCCGCTTCGAGCAGGATCTCGGCCGCCTCCTGCGGGTTCTCGATGGCGTAGCGATAGCCGCGCGCCGTCGCCTCCATGAAGGCCTCGATCAGGTCGGGATCGTCCGCGATCAGCGACTCGTTCGTGATGATCACGGGCGTGTACCAGTCGGGGATGCAGTCCGTGTGGTCGATGAAGCGGACGAAGGAAACATCCCGCTCCAGCACCTCCGTGTAACGAATGCCGTCCCAGCCGTCGAAGATCCAGACGAAGTCGTAGTCGTCCTGCTCCATACCGACGATGTAGTCGACGTTGCCGATGACGGCGTACTCGACCGTGGCCGCGTCGCCACCGCCACACTCGACCAGCTTCGAGATCAGCGCCGACTCAAGGGCGCCGCCCCAGCCGCCGTACGTCTTGCCGGCGAGGTCGCCCGGTCCCTCGATGCCCTCGTCCGCGAGCGCGATCAGGCTCGAGGTGTTGTGCTCGATGACGGCCGCGATCGCCACCACGGGCAGACCCTGTTCGCGGGCCGGGATCACGTTCTCCTGCACGGAGATGCCGAAGTGCGCCGCTCCCGCCGCGACGGTCTGGTCGACCCCTCCGGCGCCTGGCTCGACGATCTCGACGTCCAGCCCCGCCTCCTCGTACCAGCCCTTCGCCTTCGCGATGTAGACGCCGGCGTGGTTCGTGTTCGGTGTCCAGTCGAGCATGAAGGTGACACTCGTGGGCTCGTCCGGTTCGTCGTCGCCGCAAGCTGCGACGACGAGCCCCAGTGCCACCAGCAGCAGGGGAATGAGCAGGTACCGCCCGTTCAGGAATCTCATGAGCCGTTCTCTCCTTGGTCGTTGGCGTATTTCCAGGGCGAGGCGACCCTCGCCAGCAGGTGCACCGCTACAAAGAGGGCGATGCTGAGCAACGCGATCACGGCGATCGCGACGAAGATCTGGTCGATCCGGAAGGAGGCCTGGGAGCGGATGATGAAGATGCCCAGCCCCTCCTTGGCCGCCACCCACTCGGCGATGACCGCTCCGATGACCGAGTAAGCGGCCGCGATCTTGAGTCCCGCGAAGAACCCCGGGACCGCCGACGGCACCAGCACGTGGCGCAGCACGCCCAGCTTGCTCGCGCCCATGCTGCGTACGAGCGCCACCATGTCGCGGTCCGCCGAGGCGAGCCCGTCGACCGTGCTCACGACGATCGGGAAGAACCCCACCAGCGCGACCACGATTAGCTTCGACTCCAGGCCAATCCCGACCCACACAATCAACAGCGGCGCGAGCACGATCGCGGGGACCGTCTGCGAGGTCACGATGATCGGGTAGAGCACCCGCTGGGCGAGCGGGATGCTCGAAATGAGCACGGCGAGGATGACGCCGCCCACTGCAGCCGCCACCAGCCCCAGCACCGCCTCCGTGGCCGTGGCCTGGATGTGGTTGGGCAGCAGGTGGCCCTTGTCGAGCAGCGCCTCCCAGATCGCGCTTGGCGCCGGCAGGATGTAGGGGCGCGTGTCGAGCACCTCGACCATCAGCTCCCACAGCCCTACGAGCGCGACAAGCAGCACCACCGCGGGCATGTACTCCCAGGCGGCCCCGCCCCAGCGGCCCAGCAGCCGCCCGCTGGGGGAGCGAAGCGCGCGTTCAGTCAGGGGCGCCTCAGCTGCCATCGCCCGCCTCCCGGAATTTGCCCGTCAGGCTGTCGATGGTCGGGCCCCCGGCCTGCCGGGTCTGCTCAACCTTGATAACGGTCACGAGTCCCTGCGCCCCGGCGTTGAGGCACGCCTCGTGTACCTGCCGCATCAGCGGCCAGACCTCGTCGGGTTCGCCCTCGACGGTCGTGCCGAGCGCGCCTACCTCGTACTTCAATCCTGAGCCCTGCACGATGCCGATGGCGGCGTCGATGTGCTTGTAGGGATCCTCGGGTGTGCCGGCGGGACTCGCCAGGCACTGCAGCTCCACGATCATGCGCGCCCTCCTTGCGCTGCCGGAGGCGCTGATCGGTTCGAGGAGGGGAAAGGAGGGTGGAGAGGCTGTGGGGCCGGGTCAGCGAGTGGCTGGCCGACTCCCGCCGTTCAGGCGCGGCCCGACCCGGCGCGTCTGCGCCGAATTCGTACTCGCTGCCGAAGGCTGTCTCTTCACGCCGCTTCCCTACGCTCGTATTACCGAGATCAGGTTCCTGGGGTTGTCCTTGCGGATCTCAGCCTTTCGGCCCCCCCGGCGGCAGATTCCGTTCAGGAATTTGCACCCTCCACGCTAGGCGCGGCGCCTTGCTGCGTCAACCGCTCCTTGTTGGCCTGACCGTGTGCACGCATGACGGTATACTCGCGTGGCTTAATCGCATCCATCCTCAGAAACGGCAGGAGGCCCCAGTGGCAGTAGCCTCAACGACGCTCGAAGGCACCGCACTCGAGCGTGTGCACAACCTCACCCAGGTGATCCGCGAAGGCGGCGACGAGGCCCAGAAGCTCCGCCGCCTCCCCGACGAGACGGTCGACATCCTCATCAACGAGGGCATCTTCCGCTTCACCCTCCCGCCCGAGCTCGGCGGCGAGGACGCCAGCTCCATGGAGACCATCGAGGTTCTCGAAGCCATCTCCGCCATCGACGCCTCCGTCGGCTGGAACGTGATGATCGGCTCCGAGATCAACGCCATGGCCGCCGGCGGCATGGACAAGGACCTCGCCAAGGAGGTCTACCTCGACAACCCGCGCGTCATCATGTGCGGTGGCGGCGGCCCGGGCACGATTCCCGGCAAGGCCGTCGAGCAGCCCAACGGCGACTACAAGATCTGGGGCCAGACCACCTTCCAGAGTGGTTGCCACCAGGTCGAGTGGGCCTTCATGTCCTGCCCCATCTACGAAAGCGAAGACGCCGAAGGCCCGATCATGGACGAGGCCATGGGCATGCCGAAGATGAAGATGTTCTTCGTCAACAAGTCCCAGTTCGAAATCGTCGATACCTGGGACGTCGCCGGCCTGCGCGGCTCCGGCAGCCACGACGTCAAGTGCGAAGGCTCCATCATCGAGAAGAAGTGGCGGGACGTTGAGCTCGTATCGCTTCCCGCCCACTACCCGAACCCGGTGTTCCGCATCCCCGTGCCCCTGCGCCTCTCCTACAACAAGGCGGCTGTGGCCCTGGGTGTCGGGCGCGGCGCCCTCGACGTGTTCGAGGATCTCGCCCAGAACAAGGTTCCGATGCTCTCCAGCGGCACCCTCCGCGACCGCCCGGTCGCCCAGTACCGCACCGGCGAGGCCGAGGCGACCGTGCAGGCCGCCCGCGCCTTCGTGATGGAGTCCATGCGCGAGGTCGAGGACGAACTCCACGCCGGCGCCGAGCATCCCAGCGCGGAAATCACGAAGAAGGCGCGGCTCGCCTGCACCTTCGCCGCCAACGCCTCCATGCACGCGGTGGACCTGATCCACAACACCGCTGGCACCACCGGCGCCCGCATGTACAGCCCGCTCGAGCGCAAGCTCCGTGACGCGCACGGCTGCGCCTCGCACCGCTGGGTCGCGCACCCGCTGTACGAGACCATCGGCAAGCTCTACCTGGGCCACGAGCCCGACTTCGAGTTCCAGGGCGCCTAGCCGACCAACCCCTCCGCACCCAACCGAGAGGCCGGGCAATTTTGTCCGGCCTCTTTGTATCCCTCAGCCGATGACGCCGGCTCCGCTAGCGGAGCATCACAATCTCTACCTCGCCCCCGAGGCTAAGTGAGTTCCAGGCCGTGTCGGCCGTGAGGACCGGGAGTCCTTGATGCAGCCCCAGAGCCACGCAGGCGCGGTCCCCCAGTGAGAGCCCGGCTCTCCGGCTCGGCGGCCGCAGAAGGCCGGCCGAGAAAGCACCCGAGGGGTCGAAGTCCGCGAGCTCGATGCCAAGGGGTTCGATCGCCTCTCGGATGTCCCGCTCTGTCATCCCGATGTCTGCAAGCTTCGCGACGACCTCGGAGAGGTTTACGGTGCTCATCACGGCGCCACTCGCCAGCGCCTCCACGACACGCTCCTCTCCCGGTTCCTGGTTCAGGAGTGCGAGCAGCGCCGAGGCATCCAGGACGCAGCTACTCACGAGCAGCTTCTGCACGGCGCTCGGCCGTCAACTCTTGGACGAGCGACCGTTTCCCATCCGTGTGTCTCGCGACCAGCTCCTGAGCCCGCCTGACGGCTTCCGCGCGCGTCAGGAGGCGTACAGACCCCTCGTCGAGCTGAAGGACAACAGCGTCTCCCTCCTTGAGGCCGAGCGCGCGCCGATACTCCGCCGGGATCACGACCCGACCGTGCCGGTCGACTCTGGTCGCGCTCTGTTGCATATGCCACCTCCACGCTTAAGTGGCATAGATAGAACTTCGTGCCACTCATGCATGAGTATACCATGCGCGAACTCCCTGCCCGTATCGCCGCCGGGCCGATTCGCCCGGCCTCTTGCGTCCTGTTACCCGATGACGCCCGCCTCCGCCAGCGCCGCGAGCTCCTCGTCGCTCGCCCCGAGGTCCGCCGTCAGCACCTCGTGCGTGTGCTGGCCCAGCAGCGGCGACCCCACCAGCTCCACCTCGCTCGCCGACATGCGCGGCGGCCAGCCCAGCAGCTGCACCTCCCCCAGCTCCTCGTGCTCGACGGTCTTCACGAAGCCGCGTTCGTTCAGGTGCGGGTCCTCGTAGATGTCCTGCGTGTCGAGGACGGCCCCGCAGGGCACGCCCGCCTCCCCGAGGATGCGCATCACGTCCCGCTTTTCGCGCACGGACGTCCACGCCGCGATCTGCTCGCTGAGCGCGTCGCTGTGCTCCCGGCGATCCGCCGCCGTCGCGAAGCGGGGATCCTCGCGCAGTTCCGGCCGCCCGATGGCGTCGCAGAAGGCGTCCCACATCCGCGGCGTCACAATGAGCAGGATGACGTGGTCGTTCGGACCGCCGGGGGCGCAGGGATACAGCCTCGATGTGGCGGTCGCGCCGAGGCCGGTGCGCGGGGCCGCCTTGCGTCCCCAGTCCGCCCCGCTCGAGATGGCCGTGCGCAGCCAGTAGGTCATCGCCTCCTGCATGGAGATCTCGAGGGCCTGTCCCTCGCCCGTCCGCAGCCGCTGGATGTACGCCGCGCAGATCGCGAGCGCCATCTGCACGCCCGTGCCCGAGTCGCCCACCGTGATCCCGGGACGCAGGGGTGGCCCGTCCGGCTCGCCCGTCACCGCGACGGAGCCGCCCGCCGCCTGCGCGATCATGTCGAAGCACTTGTAGTCCGAGTACGGCCCCGACAGGCCGAACCCCTTGATGCGCGCGTAGATGATCGCCGGGTTCGCCGCCTTCATCGCTTCGTAGGTGAGGCCGAGCTTCTCCATCACCCCCGGCCCGTAGTTCTCGACAAACACGTCGTAGTGCGGCGCCAGGCGCAGGAGAACGTCCCGCCCCCTGGGATCCTGCAGGTCGAGCGCGACGCTCCGCTTGTTGCTGTTCCAGTTGACGAAGTAGGGGGAGTTGTCCTGCCCCGTGTAGACCCCGCGCCCGGGATCGCCCACGCCCGGCCGCTCGATCTTGACCACGTCCGCTCCGAGCCAGGCGAGCGCCTGCGTACACGAGGTCCCCGCCTCGTACTGCGTCATGTCGAGGATTCGCACTCCATCCAGAGCCGGCATGAGGTTCCTCCAGGGCGGCAGCCCGGGTCTTGCCGCAGTCTAGAGCGTTCCGGGGCCGCCTGGCCCCTGCTTTGTGCCTCCGCCCAACCCTGCCTACGCTGGCTCGATGCCCGACCGCGTCCTCGTCGACTTTCGCAAGTACCCCGACACGAAGCACTGGCAATACGAGCTCACGTGGCTGGCGGAAGACGAACACGGGGTCTGGCTGTGGGGCCCGCCCGACACGCCCGCCCAGCGCGGCGACGAACCGCCCATTACCTTCGACTACACGAACGTCAAGCTGGTCAGTTGCGACTGGTGGGCCGCCATCTGGAGCACGACCGACGACCCCGAGGTATACGTCGACATCACCACGCCGGCCGTCTGGAGCGACGGAAGGTTCACGATGATCGACCTCGATCTCGATGTCATCCGCCTCCGCACCGGCGCCGTCCACACTCTCGACGAGGACGAGTTCGCCGAGCACCAGGTCGCGCTCGCCTACCCGCAGGAGCTGATCGACGGCGCCCTCGCGTCGACCGAGCGCGTCCGCGCCATGCTCACCCGCAACGACGAGCCCTTCGCCACACTCGCCGCCGCCCGCCTCGCCGAGGCGCTCGCCCTCCAGCAAGCGGCGACCCCACCGGAAACGCAGCGCGGGGGATAGCGACCCAGCGGGTCGGGAACGATTCCGGTGTGGGCCGCATACTGGTCAACAGGACCGGGGGAGGCGCCGTGAGCCGGCTGGTTGTCTTGATAGCGTTGGCCGCGCTGGCCCTGGCGGTCACTGTCGCATGCGGAAAGCAGGACGCTACCCAGGTCACACCAGCCCCCGTTCGTGAAACGTCGACTCCGACACCGCCTCCCACTACAAGCCCCACAGCGGTGTCGAGCACGGTTGAGCCGGATGAGGAGATCAGGTTTCAGCGGGTGCTGGAGGGCCGCTGGCGGAGGCTCACCGGGCTCAATCTGGTCAGTGTCAGTTCCGGCCTCGTGCACAGTTGCGGGCTGGGTGTGGATGGGGCCATCGTCTGCTGGGGAGGCACCGGCGACGGCCAGGCCTACGTTCCGAGGGGTAGGTTCATCCAGGTCAGCGCAGGCGGTTTCTTCACCTGCGGCCTGCAGAACGCGGGCTGGGCCACCTGTTGGGGCAGTAACGCACTCGGCCAGACGGATGTGCCCAACCTGTTGTTCACCGAGATCAGCGCCGGCCATGACCACGTCTGCGCCCTGCGGCAGGACGAGGCTGTCTGTTGGGGGAGCAATACGTTCGGCCAGACGGAGGCTCCCGGGCGCGTGCTCTCCCAGGTCAGTGCGGGCTACCGGCACACGTGCGGAGTTGGGGAGGACGGGGATGTCGTCTGCTGGGGAGACGGCAGGAGGGGCCAGACCGACCCACCCTCCGGACGCTTCCGGCAGGTCAGTGCCGGCTATGGGTTTAGCTGCGGGGTGCGTGTGGATGGGAGCGCTGCCTGCTGGGGGAGTAACGAATACGGGGAGACGGAAGCGCCGTCGGGGAGCTTCATCGAGGTGAGCGCTGGCTACCGCCGTGCCTGCGCCCTGGGAGCGGACGGCGCCTTCACGTGCTGGGGAGACATCCCGGACAACCTGCAGGAGCATCCTCCGGGATCGTGGGGGCAGATCAGTGTTGGAGGCCTGCATATCTGCGGGGTGGATGCGGACGGCAACGCCGTCTGCTGGGGCGACGTGACGCCGTCGGTTGCGTTCACGCAGATCAGCATGGGTCCCCTCCACGGCTGTGGATTGCGCGCGGAGGGCCAAACCCTCTGCTGGGGGACGGGCGAAGGGGTCGCGAGCGCCCCACCACCGGTGGCGCTGGCCCAGATCAGCGCAGGCGAGAACCACACGTGCGGCGTGGGGGCAGACCGTGGCGTCGTGTGCTGGGGGAGTAACGCCGAAAAGCAGATCGACTCGCCGCCAGGGGAGTTCCTTGAGGTCAGCGCGGGGTCCGGGCACACCTGCGGGTTGCGAACGAGCGCGGAGGTTCTCTGCTGGGGCAGGGGCGCGGAAGGACAGACGCAGGCACCCCCCGGCCGCTTCGCCCAGGTCGATGCCGGGAGCCAGCACAGCTGCGGAGTCGGCGCGGACGGTGTTGTCCAGTGCTGGGGAGACAACCGGGAAGGCCAGGTTGGGATGCCCTCCGGGTTCTTCACCAGCGTGAGCGCAGGCGACGCCCACAGTTGTGGGCTGAAGGTGGATGGTGGGGTTGCGTGTTGGGGGAGGGGCGTCGAGGGCCAGACGGACCCACCGCCGGGCTCCTTCGTCCAGGTCAGCGTGGGCCATCGCCACACGTGCGGGCTGGAGCCTGACGTCGGCGTTCTCTGCTGGGGAAGCAACGCAGAGGGCCAGGCAGCCCCCGGGTGGAGCTGGCTCAGGCAGGTTAGCGCCGGCTCCGACCGCAGTTGCGGCCTCACGTATCGCGGCGGCGTTGTCTGCTGGGGGAGCCGTGCCGCTCGCCCGTGGTGGGGAGCGCCCGAAGTACCCTCCCCGGAGACTGCGGAAGAGCCCACCCCGGCCCCGAGGGCCGTGCAGGAGGAGTACGGCACCCTGGAGACGGGCGACGGCCAGTGGCACACCCTCACCGGACTGAAGCTGGAGAGCATCAGCGTGACCTCCTCGCGAGCCTGTGGGGTGCGGGAAGGGGGAATCCTCTGCTGGGGGTGGGGGTACGCCCCTGACGGGTTGGAGGCGCCCTCCGGCCACTACTTCACCCAGGTGAGCGTCGGTCCCCGCCACAGCTGTGGACTGGATGAAGGAGGCTCCGTCGCCTGCTGGGGAACCAACCTTGTGGGCCAGACCGCGGCCCCCGACGAGCGGTTCACGCAGGTCACCGTGGGTGACGAGCACACCTGCGGGATCAGAGTGGACGGCTCTGTCCTGTGCTGGGGAACCGGCGAGTACGGCGCCACGGATCCCCCGCCGGGCCGTTTCCTTCAGATCGACTCCGGTTCCTGGAACAACTGCGGCGTGCGGGATGATGGCGCCGTTCTTTGTTGGGGGCACGACTTCTATGACAATCCGGCTCCCCCGCCGGGGAGCTTCTCCCAGGTCAGCACCGGCTACTCCCACAGCTGCGGGGTGACAGAAGCTGGAACGATCACCTGCTGGGGCCGGAACGAAGGTGGGGCGACGGAGGCGCCACCGGGGCTCTTCACCCAGGTCAGCGTGACCCATGACCAGAGTTGTGGTGTTCGGGTTGATGGCGCTGTCATCTGTTGGGGGGTCGATTCATGGGGAGTGGTGAACACTCCCCCGGGGACCTTCACCCGCGTTAGCCTGGCAATCACCCACGCGTGCGCGCTTGAAGAGGATGGAACCGTGACCTGCTGGGGGCAACCCGCCCTGGGCCAGGTGAACGCACCGGCCTTCGCTTTCGTTGAGGTCAGTGCCGGAGCGCTGCAATCCTGCGGACAGGAAGCGGATGGTGAAGTCGTCTGCTGGGGGTACGACTCCGATGGTATTACCGAAGCGCCTCCCGGACGATTCATCCAGATCACTGCCGGCGCCACCCACAGTTGCGGCCTTCGACCCGACGGCAGCGCCGAGTGCTGGGGGGCGCATTGATCGCCGCGGGCAGCTCGATGCCCAGACCGGCCCCTTCACGGAGGTCAGCGCCGGACTCTTTCACGCTTGCGGCCTGGGAACGGACGGACTCGTGACCTGCTGGGGGTCCAGCCCCTATCAGCGGGACGAAATGCCCGCGGGACCCTCTACCCAGATCAGTGTTGGTTGGAACCACAGCTGCGCCGTCGAGCCCGCCGGTGCGGTCGCGTGCTGGGGGTCTGACCGCGAGGGCCAGCTGCAGGCGCCCGAGGAGTTCTTCATCCAGGTCAGTGTCGGAGCGACCCACAGTTGTGGGTTGCTCGCGCATGGACGCGTGGTCTGCTGGGGTGATGGAAGGCTTGGCCAGACGGAAGCGCCCGAGGGCCTCTTTCTGCACGTAAGCGCCGGCCATAGCCACAACTGCGCCCTGGCAGCAGGTGGTGCTGTCATCTGCTGGGGAGATAACGCCTACGGCCAGATCGAAGCGCCCTCCGGCTCCTTCGTACGGGTCAGCGCAGGTTATACACACAGCTGCGCCTTGCGAGCCGACGGCATCGCTGTTTGCTGGGGTACGGACCACTTCGGCGAGCTCCGCTTCGGCTAGGGAGTTTGTCCCCTTGCCGGCCGTGCGGGACGTGCATCTCCGCGAGATGCAAAGTCGTGACAAGACTATTCGCGGAGACACGCGGCGACGAGGGCAGGCGAGATGCCTCCAGGGCCGCTGCTCGGCGCCAGACTTGACGACATTCGCCGCCGCCCGCCTCGCCGAGGCGCTCGCCCTCCAGCAAGGCGCCTGAACCAGACGGAATCGCACGTCGCCGGCTGTCAGCGGTGCTACAGTGCCGCCATCGGGAGCGATGGGGGTTCGAGATGCGCGTTGCGGTACTGGGCGGAAGCGGCTTCATCGGGCCACGCGTCATGCGTCGCCTTGTCGACCACGGGCACGAGGTCCACTGCATGGACATCGCGCCCGATGCTCCGGCGCTCGACCCGCTCCGCGACCGGATACAGATCACCCGCGGCGACATCACCCTCATGGACGATGTCGTCGAGGCGCTCACCCTGAGCAAGCCCGACCGCGTCCTCAACCTCGCCTACGCCCTCGGCGCTGGCGAGAGCGACCCGCACCCCCAGGTGCGGCTGAACATCCTCGGGATGGACAACTGCTTCGAGGCGGCCCGCATCCTCGGCATCCGGCGGGTGGTCTACGCGAGCTCCCTCGCCGTCTACGGCCCCCAGCGGCTGCACGGTGAGCACGCCGTCACCGAGGACGACGACCTCTGCCTTGGCACGGGCATCTACGCCGTCTCGAAAATCTTCAACGAGCACCAGGCGGACTGGTACAACCGCGCCTTCGACATGGCCATCACGGGCATCAGGCCCGCCAACATCACCGGTCCCGACAAGCAGCGCGGCTCGATGAACCACGTCCAGTGCCAGGTGCTCCCCGCGCGGAATGAGCCCGTCCGCTTCCCCTATGCGGACACGATGACCCTGCCGCTCCACGTCGACGACATCGCCGAGGTGTTCCTGCGCGTCACCCTCGCTGAGGAGACGCACCACGCCATCTACAACTCAGGTGGGAACTCGGTAAGCATGGGCGAACTCGCCGACACCGTGCGCGAGTTCCTGCCTGATGCGGAGATCACGTTCGACGAGGAAGAAGGAGGACGCGAGAAATCGGGCCTCTTCCTGATGGACAACTCGCGCCTGGTCGAGGAGTTCGAGGTCGAGTACGCCCCGTTCCGGCAGCGCGTCCTGCAGACCATCAACGAGGTCCGGCGCGCCGAGGGGCTACCGGAGGTCGGCTAGGCGGCTCGGACCAGGACACCCGCCGCCGGTTGGGAACTGGTACGCCAGAGAGGATTCGAACCTCTGACCTCTACCTCCGCAGGGTAGCGCTCTATCCACTGAGCTACTGGCGCACGTCTTGGTGCCGAAGGTGAGATTTGAACTCACACGCCCGCAAGGGGCACTACGCCCTGAACGTAGCGCGTCTGCCTGTTCCGCCACTTCGGCGCCAACGACCATTATCTTCCGGCGCCCGCTCGCCTTCAAACCGGGACCCCGCGAGCAGTGGCGGAACGCGTGCCCCCGCCCTAGACTCAGAAGGCTTGGGCGGTTAGCTCAGATGGTTAGAGCGCGTCGTTCACACCGACGAGGCCACTGGTTCGAGTCCAGTATCGCCCACCACTCCCAAACTGCAGGATCCCGCTACTGAGACCCCGCCTGCTCCATGGCGGCCTGGTTCGCCACGACCCTGGAGACGACCGACGAGAGTGTGGCCATCTCCTCCGCGCTCACCCCGGCAAACAGCCTCGACCCCTCCGCCTCCACGCGCGGGTTGAGCCGCCAGGCGATGTACCGCCCACGCGCCGTGAGCGCCAGCAGCATGGCGCGGGGGTCGGCCCCGAGATGCCGCCGGCGCAGAAGACCGCGGTCGACGAGCTGCCCGACAAGCTGAGCGAGGCGCTCCCGGTCGACGGGTACCGCTTCGGCAAGCTGCGAGAACGTTCGCTCCTGTTTCTCCAGGAACGCTCTCAGCGTCGTGAACTCCATGGCCGTGAGGTCGTGCTTCGTGGTCTGTCGTTCGATTCCCGCCACGACGGCATATGTCAGTCCGGCCATCCACTCCTCAAGGTTGTTGTGCAGGTACCGCGCCCGCGCGCCAATTCCATGACTGTGTTCTGCATGCTGATCCATCTCACCATATCCTGTGTTACAGCCGACATGTTCGTATCAGTATTCAAAATGGCAATCGTTAGAACAAGCAAGGTGGAAGTGGTCGAAGTCGCCAGGTGAAGGCGCTTGAAGCCGCGATACGCGTCACCGCCCCACTTCAGTCCGGCGGCTACAGGAAGAGGCTGGTACCGGGGGAGGGATTCGAACCCTCACGCCTTTCGGCCACGGATTTTAAGTCCGCTGCGTCTGCCAGTTCCGCCACCCCAGCGCCTGGTAGCACGACGATCATAGGCGCTCGCCGCGCCCCTGCGCCGCTAGCGGGCCTCCCAGACCCCGCCCTGCTCGCCCGCCCCGCCTCGCGCCGCCAGCAGGTCGAGCTGGCCCTGCACGCTCGACGCCGTTTGCCAGAAGCGGCGTTCCGTGGCACGCGGGTAGAGCCGGGCGCAGAGCGCGTGTACGTTTGCCGGGCCTGTCGCACGCAGCGACTCGCGCACGCGTTCGCAGCGCCGCTCGATGCGGCCAAGCGCCCCTGCGATGGCCTCCCCGGCGCCGTCGAACGGCTCGCCGTGCCCGGGGAAGCAGCGAGTGAAGTGGTCACCCGCCAGGCGCTCAAGGGAGGCTGCGAAGTGCGCCAGCGTGGGGAAGCGCCGCAACCCTTCCCCCTCCGCCACGAACTGGATGGCCGGCAGGGGGTCGACGTTCGGTAGAAGCTGGTCGCCCGAGAAGAGCCACCCCTCCTCGCGCACCGCAAGCACGACGTTCCCCGGCGTGTGCCCCGGCGCCGCCAGCACCTCGACCCCCGCCACCTCGGCATCGCCCTCGATCAGCCGGTCCGCTGCGAACGTTGGGTAGCGCAGGCCCGTCGGCCAGCGAACGCCGTCCTCTGGATACGCCGCCGACTCCGCCGCTCGCAACGCCGCCGCCCGGCGCGATTCGATCCGCTCTCGCACGTGCCCGAGCGTCTCCGCGGGCGCCCCCGTTCCCTCCGCCCACGCCAGCATGGCGGCCGTCTCCGCCGGCGACTGCAGCAGCGGCCGCGACGTCAGCGGACCGTCGGCCGCCCCCACCCAGACCGGCGTCCCCGCTTCCCGCCACCGCCTCCCAAGCCCTGCGTGGTCATGGTGCCCGTGCGTCGCCACGACCACGTCGGGGACATCGCCCCCGAGCCCCTCCTGGAGCGCCTCCCACGCCCCCGCGAAGTCGGGTCCTGTATCGACGAGCAAGCGCGCGCCGCCCCGTGCCACGAGGTGCACGGTGTTGTCGCCCAGCGCAATCGAGCGCACGCCAGCCATGGCCCCAGTTTGCCACGCGACTCGCGCCCGTCCCCTCCAGCCCCTACCATCGCCGGTCAGGGAGCTTCTCATGACCAATGCAACCACCAGCCGCCTCTCTCAGGGAGACGTGAGCGCCATCCATGGCACCGCAACCGCCCTGCGCGAGACCGTGGAGCGCGTCATCGTGGGAAAGACCGACGTTGTCCGGCTTGCGCTGGTCGCCCTGCTCTGCGAGGGCCACATCCTCCTCGAAGATGTACCCGGCACCGGCAAGACGACGCTCGCGAAGGCGATCGCGCGGTCGCTCGGCTGCTCATTCAAGCGCATCCAGTTCACGCCCGACCTCATGCCCTCCGATATCACGGGCATCCACTACTTTGACCAGAAGTCCCAGGAGTTCGCCTTCCGCGAGGGGCCGCTGATCGCCCAGATCGTCCTCGCCGACGAGATCAATCGCGCCACTCCCCGTACCCAGGCCGCGCTCCTCGAAGCGATGGAAGAGCGCCAGCTCACAGTCGAGGGCGAGACGACGCTGCTGCCCCGCCCCTTCCTCGTGATCGCTACGCAGAACCCGGTCGAGCTTGAGGGCACCTTCCCCCTCCCCGAGGCTCAGCTCGACCGCTTCCTCCTGCGCCTCAAGCTCGGCTACCCCGAGGAGGACGACGAGGACGAGATTCTCGCCCGCCAGGAGCACACCAACCCGCTTGATGCCGTCCAGCCCGTCGTCACCGCCGAACGCCTGACGGAGATGGCGTCGGCGCTCCAGCGGCTGCACGTCGATCCCGCTATCCGCCGCTACGCCGTCCGCATCGTGCGCGAGACGCGCACCGAGGCCGCGCTCGAGCTCGGGGCCAGCCCTCGCGCCAGCCTTGCGCTCTTCCGCTCGGCGCGCGCCTACGCGGCCGTCGTCGGGCGCGACTACGTGCTCCCCGACGACGTCAAGACGATGGCGCCCCACGTCCTCCCCCACCGCCTCATCCTCTCCACCCAGACCCGCCTCCACGGGCGCGGCGTCGACGACCTCATCGCCGACGTCCTCGACCGCGTCCCCGTCCCCATTGAGGGCGACGCTCCCGCCGGCAGCCGGGCGAGCGCCTCCGCCTCCCCGACATCCTCCCGGCCCGCCCCGACCGCTTCCTCGCGCCCGGCCCCGGCTGCTTCCTCCCGCTCCGAGGGGTCGAGGTCGTCGGATGACGAGTCCGCCTGGCAGCGTCAGTGATGCCGCCGTCACGGAACCACCGGCCGTAGCCCATGGTTTTCCGCGACCTCTGGTTGCTCGCGGGCCCCGTCCTGATCGGCGTAGGCGCCGGTACGGGCCAGCCCATGGTTACGGGCATCGGGGTTGTCGTCCTTGTCGTGGGAGTGCTCGCTCGCCTGTGGGCCCGCTACATATTCCGCCGGGTCAGCATCCGCAGCGATCTCGGCGAGGTGCGCGCCTTCCAGGGCGAACCGGTTGAGCTGCGCATCGAGCTGGAGAATCGCAAGCCCCTCCCCCTTCCCTGGTTCGACCTCCGCCTCGCCGTTTCCGAGGAGCTCGATGTCGAAGGCGAGGAACCCGTGGCGGCGTCCGCGCCCGGGCTCAACTGGCTGACGCGCCGGGGCGCGCTCGGCTGGTACGAGCGCCGCCGCTGGCGATTGCGTCTGACCGCCAGCGAGCGCGGCCAGTTCCAGCTCGGGCCGACGCAACTCCACTCCGCCGACATCCTCGGCCTCTTCCCCCGCCACTGGAACGATGGTGGAACCACCGCTTTCCTCGCCTACCCCCGCATCTTCGCCCTCGACGACCTTGGCTTTCCCGCCGACCGCCCCCTGGGCGAGTCCAAGGGCCGCAACCGCATCTTCGAAGATCCCCTCCGCTTCGCCGGCCTGCGCGACTACGAACCCGGCGACCCGCTCCGGCGCATCGACTGGAAGGCGACGGCCCGCCACGGCGAGCTCCAGTCGCGCGTCTACGAGCCCTCGGCGGTCCAGCACCTCTACGTCCTCCTCAACATCGACACGCTGGAACACTCCTGGGAGGGCTACCTGAAGGACGACCTGGAGCGGACCGTCTCCATGGCCGCCTCCCTCGCCGTCTGGGCGACCGACCAGCGCTATGCCGTCGGCCTTCTCGCCAACGGCTCCCTGCCCAACTCTGATCGACCCATCCGCCTCGCCCCCTCCCGCGCCCGCTCGCAGCTCACGCGCATCCTCGAGACGCTGGCCGTCGTGCAGCCGCTCACCATGGGCGACCTTGCCAGCCGCCTGCGACGCGAATCCAGCCGCCTCCCCCTAGGCTCGACCCTCGTCCTTGCGGTTGCCTATGTCCCCGACGAGCTGGCCGAAGCGATGCGCCGCCTCCAGCACGAGGGCTATCGCGTCGCCGTCGTTGTCACCTCCGAGCGCGTCGACCTTGAGAAGCTGCACGGTCTGCCGGTGCACGTCGCCGGTCGCCGCTTCGAGGCCAGCGAGGTGATCGTGTGATCGGTCGCGCAGCCGTCGTCCTGCTGCTGGCCGCCGAGGGCCTCGCCTTCTACACCCTCGGCGAGGTCGTCATGCGCATCTTCCCGGAGTCCAGCAACGAGCTGGTGAGCGCGCCGGGATTCATCGCCGTTGCCTTCGTCGCCTATTTCGCACCGGCCGTGCTTGAGTGGTTCGCGGTCTCGAGAGGGCGTGCCGTACTGGTCATCGGGTTGATTGGGCTCGTCGTGCTCTACGGCGCCCTTCGCCTCCAGTACGCACACGACCTCGCCCTCTGGGACTTCGGCTGGCTCGCCGACTTCATCCTGAGGACGGGCACGATCCAGGACTGGATCCCGCCCGTGCTCACGAGCGCCTGCCTCCTGCTCGCCACGTGGACGCGAGCCGCCTGGCGCGCGCGGAGCGGTGTCTGGCTCGAAACCGCCCCCCGCTCCCTCGCCATCCCCTTCGCGCTGGTGACCGTCGCCCTGCTCATCACGGCCGCCAGCGAACAGGCCGAGGTCGTCACCCGCGGTGGCGTTGTTTTCTACGGCGTCGCGCTGGCTGCCCTCGCCTGCTCCCAGCTCGCCCAGAGCGGTTCCAGCATTGGCAATCTTCGGGCGGGCGGTGTCACGACCCTCATGCTGGTCGGGACTGCCGCCTTTGCCGCCCTCGGCGTACTCCTGGTGGGCGTCCTCCTCGAACCCATCATCAACTTCCTCGCACCGCCGGTGGAAGTCGTGGGCCGGGCCCTCCTCTGGTTCCTGACGTGGGCGGTGTTCTTCCCTATCGCCTGGGTGCTGACCCACTTCTTCGAGTTCATCTTCGGGCTCCTGGGAGGGGGCGAGTCCGAGCCGACGGAAATCCAGACGCCCGAGGCCCCTGTCGATGGAGCACAGCAGGGCGGGGCCGATGGTGACTCGACCGCGGCCCGTGTCGCCCGCTACGTGCTCGCCGGCGGCGCCGTCTTCCTGGGCGTGGCGATCGTCGCTGGTGTTGTGTTCGTCCTCGCCCTGCTGCGCCGGCGCGCTGCCCAGGATGGCCGGGACGAGATGGAGGCCGAGCGCGTCGGTGGTCTCGGCGAGGACCTCCGTGGGGCCGCCCGCAACCTCTTCCGTCGCGAGCGCCGCCGCGCGCCGTCGGGCGAGGGGGCGCTGCGCCTCTACCTCGAGGTCCTCGATTCCGCCCGCCGTTCAGGTGTGGAGCGCGCCGATTCCCAGACGCCGCACGAGTTCGCACCCGTCCTGCTCAGCGCCTTCAGGCGCGATGTGACCGACGAAATCACGGACGCCTTCGAAAACGCCCGCTACGCGGACCGCTCCCCGAGCGAGTCCACCCTCGACGACCTCCGTCGCCGCTGGGAGCAGCGGGACTAGCCTCGGTCGCGCAGCAGCGCCCACCCCTGCCCGTGCTCCACCACCACCGGCACCGCCCCAGCGCTGTCCTCGCGCGCCGCAAAGGCGATGTCCGCGTCGAGCCCCAGCGCCTTCAGGCCGCGGGCATGGTGCGCGCCCGCCACGAGCCGCGCGCTGCGGTCCGTCCGTTGCGGGAGTCCCGGCGCGATCCAGTCCTCGTAGCCGGTCGCCACGGCCGCCACACCCGCCGCGTCCCCCAGCTCCAGCCCCGGACTCTCTCGCGAGATGAGCTGCACGAGCCGCGCCGCCGCGGCGAAGTCCTCCAGGGCGAACCGCTTCCCCCCCGAGTTGCCCGCGCACACCAGCGCCACCCGCTCGTACCCCGCCGCCCAGCGCGCCGCCGCCGAGGCGTTCGCGAACGCCGCGGTCGCTACCTCCCCCCGGCCGGCCACCCCGCAGACTGACCGCGTGCCGTTTGTCGTGAACAGCGCCGCCCCCTTCCCCGCCACCGCCAGCGTGGCCGCCTCGGCGGGCGAGTTGCCGTGGTCGAACCCCTCTGGCGGCAGGCCACCCACCTCCCCGAACAGGATCCGCCCCTCCGCCCCCGCCCGCTCCCGCGCCGCCTCAATGGTGTCGACCACCAGAAGGTCCGCGAGTCCTCCCTCGAATAGCGTCGCGATCGTCGTCGTCGCGCGCAGCACGTCGATGACGAGAAAGGCGTTCGCCTCCATCGCCTCCGCCTCCGACGGCAGCAGGGCAACGTCGAGCCACTTCGTCATAGTCGCAGCATGCCCCCTTGGCGGGGAGCGCGCACCTCTGGCGGGGGCGGCAAGCCGGTCGAAGCCGTATGCTTGACGGGATGGACCCGCGACCCGTCGGCATGTTCGATTCCGGCGTCGGCGGGCTCAGTGTTTTCCGCGAATTCCGCCGCCTCGCCCCCCGCGAGCGCACCGTCTACTTCGCCGATACCGCCTACTTCCCCTACGGCCCCCGAGACTCCGGCGAGGTGCGCAAACGCGCCTTCGCCATCACCCACCGCCTCGTCGAAGCCGGAGCCAAGCTCATCGTCGTTGCCTGCAATACGGCTTCCGCCGCCGCAATCGCCGACCTGCGCCAGCTCTTCGACCTGCCCTTCGTGGGCATGGTGCCGGCCGTGAAGCCGGCGGCGCGCGTCTCCCGCAGCGGCCGCGTCGCCATCCTCGCCACGCCCGGCACCTTCGATGGCGACCTCTACAGCAGCGTCGTCGAGGAGTTCGGTAATGGCGCCGCTATCGACCGTGTCGTCGGCCACGATCTCGCAGAGCTGGTCGAGCGCGGCGATGTCGACACGCTCGCCGCCCACGAGGCGGTGCGCTCCGCCCTCGGCCGCACCGTCGCCAACGGCGCCGACGTGGTCGTGCTCGGGTGCACCCACTACGAATTTCTCGCTCCCGCCATCACCGCCGAGTTCCCCGGCGTTTCCGTGCTGGGCACGGGCGAGCCGGTCGCGAAGCGCGCCTGTGCGCTCCTTGCCGAGCTCAACCTGGAGGCGCCCCCCGATGCCGAAGGCGCCCTCGACCTCATCGTCTCCGGCAACCGCGAGGCCTTCCTCGCAACCCTGCCCAGGCTCGGATTCGCCCCCCGCGAGGCCGCGGAGGCCCAATCATGACGTCCTACGTCGAGCGCCTCGCAAAACGCAGCCGCGAGGCCGGCAGCTTCGTCTGCGTCGGCCTCGACCCGCCCGGCGACCTGCCCGTCGAGGAAGTCGCGCCCCGTAACCGCGCCCTCATCGAGGCGACTGCCCCCTACGCCGCCTGTTTCAAGCCCAACCTCGCTTTCTACGAGCAGTTCGGCATCCCCGGCCTGCATGCTCTCGAACAAACCCTCGCCGCCATCCCCGACGGCATACCCGTCATCGCCGACGCCAAGCGCGGCGACATGGGCAACACCGCCGCCGCCTACGCCCGCGCCCTCTTCGAGGTCTGGGGCTTCGACGCCGCCACCGTCAATCCCTTCCAGGGCCAGGACGCCGTCGCGCCCTTCCTCGCCTACGAGGACCGGGGCGTCTACCTCCTCTGCCGCACCTCCAACCCCGGCTCCGCCACGATCCAGAACGCCACCCTCGCCGATGGAGTGCCCCTCTACGAGCGTCTCGCTGCCGAGATGCCCTCCTGGAGCGCGAACGTGGGTCTGGTGGTCGGCGCGACTGCTCCCCAGGAGCTCGCCCGCGTGCGCGAGCTCGCCCCCCAAACGACCCTCCTCATCCCCGGCGTGGGCACCCAGGGCGGCAATCCCGCTGACGTCGTGGCCGCGGCGGGGGGCACGCCCGGACTGATGGTCGTGAACGCCTCCCGCAGCATCGCCAACGCCCCCGACCCCGCCGCTGCCGCCCGCGACCTGCGGGACGCCCTCAACGCCCCCGCTCCGTGAACGAAGACGTAGCCGTCGGCGATGTCTGGCGGATGCGCCGCCGCCACCCCTGCGGCAGCTGGGAGTGGCGCGTTTACCGCATCGGCGCCGACATCGGCCTCGCCTGCCTGGAGTGCGGCCGCCGCGTGATGCTCGAGCGCCGGCGCTTCGAGCAGCGCGCCAAATCGCGCGTTTCCGCTGCCTCGTGAGCGTCACCCCCGCCTGGGAGGAGGTTGCCGAACCCTCCCAGCCCCCCGCCCTCCTCCAGCAGCTCCAGTTTCGCCGTCTCAGCTTTTCGCGTTTCCTGTCCCGCATCCCCCAGAACGCCCTCAATCTCGCGCTCGTCCTGCTCGTCCTCGACGCCACCGGCAAGGCGTTCTTCACGAGCCTGCTCGTGCTCGCCCTCGTCGTCCCCATGATGATCGCCGGCATCGTCGCGGGCGTCGCCGCCGACGCCATCCCCCGGCGCCTTATCGTCGCCCTGGGCAATGTCGGCCGCGCCGCTGTCTGCGTCGGCTTCATCGTCCAGCCCGGCGGCGACGGCACCCTCTACGTCATTGCCGTCCTTCTCGCCCTCTTTGCCCCGTTCGTCGCGGCCGCCGAAGGAAGCATCCTTCCCTCGATCGTCACCCGCGGCGAGCTCGCCCGCGCGAACGCCATCGGCCAGGCCGTCGGCGGGGCCGCCCAGATCGTCGGGTTCGCGGTGCTCACCCCGGTTGTCCTGCGCGTCTTCGAGCGCGCCGATGTGCTCTTCGGCATCGCCGCCGCCTTCTTCGTGATCGCCGCGGTCGAGGCTGTCCGCATCGGCCCCGTGGCTCGCACCCGCGAGGAAGCCGACGTGTTCGCCGCGCCTGACCCGTCTGGTCTTGCGGTCATCCCCGACCCCGCCGGTCCGGCGTCGCAGGAGGGCGCCTCCTGGTGGCAGGCGGGCTGGCGCGCCATGCGCCGCGACCCAGCCGTCTTCAAGGCCGCCATCGAGCTCACCCTCATCACGATGATGCTCATCATCCTCGGCGGCCTCATCCCCACCTACATCCGCGATGTCCTCGAACTGCCTTTCGAGATCGGCGCGCTGGTGCTCACGCCCGCGGGCATCGGCCTCGTCGTGGGGCTGCGTGTCGCCGGACCGTTGGCCCATCGTGTTCCGCATGGCCTCCTTAGCTCCGTGGGCTTCACGCTCTTTACGGGCCTGCTGCTCGCCCTCGCCTTCGTCAACGAGGAGGCGTCCTTCCTCGCCGGCTACGGGGCCTTCGCCTGGCTCAACGACGTCAATCTCGGGGACTTCGACGGCGGCGCCCTCCTCGCGATCGCGCTCGTCCTGCCCCTCGGCTTCGCCTTCGCCATCGTGAGCGTGGCCGCCCAGACCGTGCTCAACGACCGCGTCCCCCTCGCCCTCCAGGGCCGCGTGGTCGCGACCCAGGGGGCGATGGCGGCGCTCGCCGCCTCGCTGCCCGTGCTCGGCGCCGGTGCCCTCGGCGACTGGCTCGGCGTGCAGCCCGTCATGGCCATCCTGGCCGTCAGCATCGCCGCCGCCACGGTCATCAATCTCCGCTCCTGAGCGGGGGCCGTCTTGCCGCCCCTCGTCGCGCCCACCTATCATCGGGCCGATCAAGCCGGACCTTCCGGCGGAGGGTGGGACATGCGCGAGATGAGCATCGAGAGCATCCGTCTGTCGCTGAACAGCTACCAGCGCATCGCCATCCTTCGCGAGAAGGACACCGATCGCTACCTCACCATCTGGATCGGACCCTACGAGGCCGAGAGCATCTCCCTCCGTCTCCACGACGTCACCCCGCCCCGCCCCCAGACCCACGACCTGCTCTCCAACGTCATCGAGCAGCTCGGGGCGAAGGTGCAGTACATCCTCCTGAACGACCTCGCCCGCGATACCTACTACGCCCGCATCGTCCTCGACGTGAACGGCGACGTCCTCGAGATCGACTCCCGCCCCTCGGACGCCATCTCCCTCGCCGTCCGCACGGGCTCCCCCATCTACGCCGAGGAGGCCGTCCTCGATCAGGGCGGCGAGATCATCCGCGACGGCGACATGGAGGACTCCGTCGAGCGCGAGCCGGACAAGCCTGTTGATCCCGCCGAGCTCGAGCGCCTTGGTCCGTTCAAGGACTTTATCGAGGGCCTCGATCTGAGCGGCTTCGACGATCCGCAGAAATAAACGCCGTGCGGCCTCGATCGCCGCTTGCGCCTATCTTCACAATCTCCCTATCATTCCTCCGGTTTGAGCGCGGTCATGGCAAAGCCTGAGCGTGGCGGGTGGATAGCGCCAACCGCTTACCTCATGGGGGCAGGCTGGTATTTCGCCACCTGCATCGTCGTCGGAATCCTGCTCGGACTGTGGCTCGACAGCCTTACCGGCCTTGAGCCGCTCTTCATCCTCCTGGGGATTGTCCTCGGGCTGACTCTGGCCATCGGTGGCGGAATCCGCATGCTTCTCCCCTTCATGAAACGCTTTGGCGGTGGCGCGAACGGCGCCTCTGGCGGTGGCGAGTGAGCAGACTCAGGCTCATCATCATTGCCGTTGCCGCGCTGGCGTGGATCGTTCTCGGCCTCATCGTCGCCCGCGGCCCCCAGCCCGAGATCATCGTTCCCGCCGAGGTCATCACCAAGGTCGGCTTCCTCAACATCTCCAACACGATGATCTCCGCCTGGGCGGCGATGATCATCCTCGCCGTCGGCGCATTCCTCGCCACCCGCACGATGAAGCTCATCCCCTCGGGCGCGCAAAACTTCGTCGAGTCCGTCATCGAGTTCCTCATGAGCCAGCTTGAGGACATAGCCGGCTCGAAGAACGCCCGCCGCTTCTTCCCCGTCATCGCCACCTTCTTCATCTTCATCCTCCTTGCCAACTGGATGGGCCTCCTCCCCTTCTTCAACGCCATCGGCAAGACCGAGGACATCGGCTATCACCTCTTCCACGAGATTGAGGAGCACCACGCCGAGCACAAGCCCTTCGACGAGGAGATCGCGCACGCATCCGGCTGGCTCGTGGACGACACCGGCATCGGCCTCGTCAGGCCCAATGCCGACGACGCCCACTTCTCGCTGGGCGCTTCCCCCGAGACGCCCGTCTCCCCCGAGCAGGCGCTCGATAAGTACGTTGTCTTCCTCGCCCAGACCTTCGTGGACTTCGACCCGGAGGACCACGGCGCGGTCGACGACGGCCACGGCGGCTTCGAGGTCACCGCGGAGATGCTCACCGCCGCCATCGCGGCCCTCAACGCCGATTCCGACGCTCCAAAGCTCCTGCCCGGCGATCACGACCACGGGGTCGCCAGCGCCGCCCTCGGCGACGAGCTGATCGTCGGAGGGATTGACTTCCCCGGCCAGAAGCTGGCCCTCATCATCCCGCTCTTCCGCTCCGTCTACAGCGATGTCAACAACACGCTCGCGCTCGCCCTTATCTCGTTCGTCATGGTCGAGTTCTGGGGTTTCCGCACGCTGGGCTTCAGCTACCTCGGGAAGTTCTTCAACTTCAGCGGCCTCATCCCCTTTTTCGTGGGCATCCTTGAGCTGCTCTCGGAGTTCATCCGCATCATCAGCTTCGCCTTCAGGCTCTTCGGCAACATCTTCGCCGGGGAGGTGCTCATCCTCATGCTCACCTTCCTCTTACCCTTCCTCATCGTCGACATCATTTACGGCCTGGAGCTCTTCGTCGGCTTCATCCAGGCCGCGGTCTTCGCGCTCCTCACGCTGGTGTTCGCCGTCATGGCGGTCGAGCATCACGACGAGGAACACGAGGGCCACGAAGGCGAAGCCGGCCACGACAACATGGAATCCCAGGGGACCCCGGGGCAGTAGCCCCGCCCCTTCGAACATCACCCCGCGGAGGCGGGGAGCAAAACTCGGGAGGAACCACCAACCATGGGAGTACTCGACCTTCTCTTCCTGCTCGCGCTTGATGCCGACGGCGCCAAGGCCATCGGCGCCGGCATCGCCATGGGCCTCGGCGCCCTTGGCCCCGCCATCGGCATCGGCATGCTCGTGGGACGCGCCATGGAAGCCCTCGGACGCAACCCCGAGGCCCGTGCCGCCATCCAGACGAACATGATTCTGGGCGTCGCCTTTGCCGAGGCCATCGGCATCTACGCGCTGCTCACCGCCATCATCATCGCGTTCGTCATCTAGCCGGCGGTAACGCCAATCGGAGAAGGAGCTCGTTATGGGCGAAGCCTTCACGGCTCTCGGCATTAATCTGCCGCAGCTGATCGCGCAGGTCGCCAACTTCATCGTCCTGCTGCTCATCCTGCGCTTCACCCTCTACAAGCCCGTCCTGCGCATGCTCGACCAGCGCCGCGAGCGCATCGCCGAAGGACTCGGGGCGGCCGAACAGGCCCGCGCCGAAGCCTCCGACGCCCAGGAGCGCATCCAGGGACAGCTTGATGAGGCCCGCGGACAGGGTCAGGAGATCGTCGCCAACGCCCAGCAGGTGGCGGCCCGCATCCAGGACGACGCCCGCCAGCAGGCGGAGCGCGACCGGGAGGCGGCCGCTCAACGCTCCCTCCAGGAGATCCAGCTGGAACGTGACCGCGCCATCGCCGACCTCCGTTCGGAGTTCGCCGAGATCACCGTCACCGCCGCCGAGCGCGTTATTCGCGAGTCCCTCGACGACGATGCCCACCAGCGCATCATCGAAGAGACGCTCGCCGAGTCCGACCTCGGGGAGCGCAGCTAGATGGCCGACAGGCAGGCGGCAAAGCGCTACGCACAGGCGGCATTCGCCATCGCCCGTGATGGCGATGCGATCGCCCGCTGGCGTTCCGACCTCGACGACGTCGCCGCCGTTCTGGCGGATTCCGCCGCCGCCGGCTGGTTCGCCGCCCCGCGTGTGCCCGTCGCCGAGCGCCAGGCCGCCGCCGAGCGTGCCCTTGATGTGGATCAGCTCGCGCTGAACCTCGCCAGGCTGCTCATCGCCAAGGGGCGCACGCTCGAGGCCCGCGAGATCGCGGTCGCCTTCGGTCGCCTCGCCGATGAGCACGAGGGCCTCGCCCAGGCCGAGATCACCACTGCCGTCCCCCTCGAGCCCGACCAGGTCGCCGCCATGGAGCAGCGCCTCGGGGAGGCCCTGGGGAAGCAGATCACCGCCACCGCCGATGTCGACGCCGACATCATCGGTGGCGTCGTCCTCCGCATCGACGACCATCTCATCGATGGCAGCGTGCGCAGCCGCCTCCGGCGCTTGCGCCGGGAGCTGAGCGGCGCCTAGCCGCACCACACAAGAGGGAAGCAGCATGGCCGTTCGCGCCGAAGAGATCGCATCCATCCTCCGCGAGCAGATCGAGCAGTTCGAGGCTCCGTCCGTCGCGACCGACGTTGGCGTCGTCATCGAAGCCGGCGACGGCGTGGCCCGCGCCCATGGGCTTAGCAACGCCCGCTACTCCGAGCTGCTCGAGTTCCCCAACGGCACCATGGGCCTCGCCCTCAACCTTGAGGAAGAGTCCGTCAGCGCCGTCGTCCTCGGCGACTACGAGGACATCAAGGAAGGCGACGAGGTGCGTGCCACCGGCCGCATCATCGAGGTGCCCGTCGGCGACGAGCTCATCGGTCGCGTCGTCGATGCCCTCGGGAACCCCATCGACGGCAAGGGTCCCATCGGTACCACCAGGAGCCGCCCCGTCGAGCGCATCGCCCCTGGCGTCACCCTCCGCCAGAGCGTCGACACCCCCGTCCAGACCGGCATCAAGGCCATCGACGCGATGATTCCCATCGGGCGCGGCCAGCGCGAGCTCATCATCGGCGACCGCTCCACGGGCAAGAGCGCCATCGCGCTCGACACCATCATCAACCAGAAGGGCGGCGACCTCGTGTGCATCTACGTCGCCATCGGCCAGAAGGCCGGCAAGGTCGCCCAGGTGCTCGGCCAGCTCGAAGAGCATGGCGCCATGGAGCACACCATCATCGTCGCGGCGGGCGCCTCCGAGTCCGCCGCCCTCCAGTACCTCGCCCCCTACGCCGGTTGCGCCATGGGCGAGGAGATCATGGAGAGCGGACGCGACGCCCTCATCATCTACGACGACCTCAGCAAGCACGCCTGGGCCTACCGCCAGATTTCCCTCCTCCTGCGCCGTCCTCCCGGGCGCGAGGCGTACCCCGGCGATGTCTTCTACCTCCACAGCCGCCTGCTCGAGCGCGCGGCCAAGCTGGATGCGGGCGGCTCCCTCACCGCCCTGCCCATCATCGAGACGCAGGCCAACGACGTGTCGGCCTACATCCCCACCAACGTCATCTCCATCACCGACGGCCAGATCTACCTGGAGCCGGACCTCTTCAACGCCGGTATCCGCCCGGCACTCAACGTCGGCCTCTCCGTGAGCCGCGTGGGCGGCGCCGCCCAGACGCGCGCCATGCGCTCCGTCGCCGGGCGGCTCAAGGGCGACCACGCCCAGTTCCGCGAGCTCCAGGCCTTCGCCCAGTTCGGCACCAGCGACCTCGACGCTGCTACCCAGCGGCAGCTCGAGCGCGGCCTCCGCGCCAACGAGGTGCTCAAGCAGCCCCAGTTCGCGCCGCTCGGCATGGCTGAGGAAGTCGGCGTCATCTTCGCCCTCACCAACGGGCTGCTCGACGACGTGCCCACCGAGAAGATCGCCAGCTTTGAGTCCGCCTTCCTCAGCTTCCTCTCCAGCAACAAGCCCGACCTCGTCGCCCGTGTCGAGGCGGAGCGCGAGATCAGCGACCAGAGCGACGAGGAGCTGCGAGCCGCCGTCGCCGAGTTCAAGGAGTCCGTCCCCTACTAGGGAGCGCCATGCCCACCATCCAACAACTGCGCCGCCGCATCGGGTCCGTTCGGAATACCGCCAAGATTACGAACGCGCTCCAGCTCGTGGCGGCGTCCAAGATGCGCCGCGCCCAGGAACGCGCCACCGAAGGCCGCCCCTACGCGGAGAAGATTCAGCTCGTCCTCTCCTCCCTCGCTGCGACCGCCCCCGGCGGCGGCGATGGCGACAGCGACGAGTCGCATCCCTTCCTCACCCAGCGCCCTGTCGAGAACATCGGCATCCTCCACGTCACCCCCGACCGCGGCCTCTGCGGCGCCCTCAACGCCAACCTGAACAACAGCGCGGGCGGGTTCGTCGGCGACGCCGAGACGCCCACCGCCATCGTCGCCGTGGGCCGCAAGGGGCGCGACTTCTTCATCCGCTCCCGCCAGAACGTCGCCGCCGAGTTCACCGAGCTTGGCGATTACCCCGCCCTCACCGATACGAGCGTCATCGCCCGTCTCGTCATGGACGACTACCTCGCGGGCAACGTCGACCAGGTCTTCATCAGCTTCGCCGAGTTCGTGAGCACCGTGAACCAGCGCCCGGTCGTGCGCCGCCTCCTCCCCGTCGAGCCCCCCACCGCCGAGGACGAAGCGGAGGCCGAGGCCCTGCGCCAGGAGTACATCTTCGAGCCCGATCCCGGCGACGTCTTCGAGCGCCTCCTGCCCCGCTACGTGGAGATGCAGGTCCACGCCGCCATCCTCGAGTCGGCCGCCTCCGAGCAGTCGGCCCGCATGGTCGCCATGAAGAACGCGACCGATAACGCCACCGAGATCGAGCAAGACCTCACCCTCACCTACAACAAGGCTCGCCAGGAGCAGATCACCACCGAGCTGCTCGACATCGTCGGTGGCGCCGAGGCCGTCAGTGAGTGACGCGCCCCCCTTCGCCGCGGTCATCTTCGACATGGACGGTGTCCTCGTCGATGGCGAACCCATCTACTACGGGGCCGCCAGCGCGGTGCTCGCCGAGGACGGCATTGCCTTCCCCCTCGACCAGTTCAAGCGGTACATGGGCACGAAGGCCGGCTGGACCGAGTTTGTTGTAGACCTCGGCCTGCCCCGCCCCGCCGCCTACTACCGCGAGCGCTGCACCGAGCTCGTAGCCGCGGCCTATCGCTCCGTCGACCTCGCCCTCCCCGGCGCCGTCGAGCTGGTACGCGGCCTTCGCGAAGCTGGAGTGCCCCTGGCCGTGGCCTCCTCCTCGCAGCGGACGAACGTCGAGACCTGCCTCGGCCAGATCGGCATCGCCGACGCTTTCGACGCGATCGTCGCCGGTAACGACATCACCCACGGCAAGCCGCAGCCCGACATCTACCTGCGCGCGGCCGGACTCCTCGGCGTAGCCGCCTACCGCTGCCTCGCCATCGAGGACGCCCCCGCCGGCATCCGCGCCGCTCACGCCGCCGGCATGACCTGCTGGGCCGTCCGCACCGAGTACACGCGCGATCTGCCCCTCCCCGACCCCGAACGCACGCTTGAATCGCTTACCGAGGTCGACCTCGCCGACATCGCCGGGGTGCCCGCATGAGCGAGCTCGTGCTGCGCGACGACCGCGACGGCGTGGCCACGCTCACGCTCAACCGCCCCGAGGCGCTCAACGCCCTCAACATCCCGCTCTTTACCGAGCTGCGCGAGCACGTCGCCGCTATTGCCGGCCAGACGGATTCTGTCGGCTGCGTCGTCCTCCGGGGCGCGGGCCGCGCGTTCAGCGCCGGCAACGACCTCAAGGCCCTCGGCGACCCTGCGCCGGAGCCGTACTACCAGGCCGAGACCATCGACATGATCGAGGCCCTGCCCCAGCCCGTCATCGCCTCCGTGCGGGGCGCCTGTTACACCGGCGCGCTTGAGCTCATGCTCGCCGCCGACCTCTGCATCGCCGGCGAATCCGCCATCTTCTGCGACTCCCACGGCGAGTGGGCGCTCACCCCCCTCTGGGGCCTGACGCAGCGCCTCCCGCGCCGCATCGGTCCTCTCCTCGCCAGGGAGATGATGTACACGGCCCGCCGCGTCGACGCCCACGAGGCCGTTCGCATCGGCCTCGCCAACCGCGCCGTTCCCGACGGGGAGCTCGACGAGGCCGCCGCCACCATGGCCGCCCAGATCGCGGGCAACTCGTGGCACACGCTGCGCGCCGACAAGCGCCTCTTGAACGAGGGGCAGGACTACTCCTACACCGAAGGCCTCGCTTTCGAGCGTCGCACCAGCCCCGGAGCGGGGCCCGAACTGGCGGAGCGCCTTGAGCGCTTCCGCTCCAAATCCTGAGCAACCCGAGAAGGAGCCCATCATGGTCACCGCCGCAGCCGCCGAGGGACGCATCGTCCAAATCATCGGCACCGTGATCGACGTCGAGTTCCCGCCCGACCAGCTGCCCGCAATCTACAACGCCCTCCGCATTGACCGCGGCGATGGCACGAGCCTCGTCGTTGAGGTGCAGCAGCACGTCGGCAACAACTGGGTGCGCGCGTTGGCGATGGACTCGACCGACGGCCTCACCCGCGGCATGGTCGCCGTCGATACGGGCCAGGCGATCGCCGTGCCCGTCGGCGAGGACTCGCTGGGGCGCATGTTCAACGTGCTCGGCGACCCCATCGACGACCTCCCCGCCCCCGACTCCGCCCCGCGCTGGCCCATCCACCGCGAGCCCCCCTCCTTCGAGGACCAGGAGACCCAGCCCTCCATCCTCGAGACGGGCATCAAGGTCATCGACCTCATCGCCCCCCTCGTGCGCGGCGGCAAGGTCGGCCTCTACGGCGGCGCCGGTGTCGGCAAGACCGTCATCATCCAGGAGCTCATCTCCAACATCGCCCGCGAGCACGGCGGCTTCTCCGTCTTCGCCGGCGTGGGCGAGCGCTCCCGCGAGGGCAACGACCTCTGGAACGAGATGAAGGAATCGGGCGTGCTCCCCCGCATGTCCATGGTCTTCGGCCAGATGAACGAGCCTCCCGGGGTGCGCCTCCGTGTCGCCCTCAGCGGTCTCACCATGGCCGAGTACTTCCGCGACGAGCAGGCCCAGGACGTCCTCTTCTTCGTCGACAACATCTACCGCTATACCCTCGCCGGCATGGAGGTCTCCGCCCTCCTCGGGCGCATGCCTTCCGCCGTCGGCTACCAGCCCACACTCTCCACCGAGATGGGCGACCTGGAGGAGCGCATCACCTCCACCAAGAAGGGCTCGATCACCTCGTTCCAGGCCATCTACGTGCCTGCGGACGACTACACCGACCCCGGCGTCGCCACCACCTTCGGCCACCTCGACGCCGTCGTGGCGCTTGAGCGCTCCCTCGCCGAGCAGGCCCTTTACCCCGCGATGGACCCCCTCACCTCCTTCTCCCGCGCGCTCGAGCCGCGCATCGTGGGCGAAGAGCACTACGACGTCGCCCGCGACGTGCAGGGCGTGCTCCAGCGCTACAAGGATCTCCAGGACATCATCGCCATCCTCGGCATCGACGAGCTCTCCGACGAGGACAAGCTCGCCGTTGCCCGCGCCCGCAAGCTCCAGCGCTTCCTCACCCAGCCCTTCTTCGTGGGCGAGACCTTCACCGGCCGCGAGGGACGCTACGTCTCCATCCGCGACACCGTGCGCGGCTTCAAGGAGATCCTCGAAGGCCAGCACGACGGCCTCCCCGAGCAGGCCTTCTACATGAAGGGCTCCATCGAAGAGGCTGTGGAAGAAGGCCAGCGCCTGAGCGAGGAAGGCTAGTGCCGCTCTTCGTCGAGATCGTCACCGCCGAGCGCGTCGTCCGCACCGAAGAGGACGTCGAGGTGCTCATCGCCCCCGGCAGCGAGGGGCAGCTCGCGATCCTGCCCCGCCACGCCCCCCTCATGACGACGCTCGACTACGGCGAGCTCATCTTCCGGCGCGGCAACGAGGAGTCCGCCTTCGCCATCGGCGGCGGCTTCCTCGAGGTGCACAGCAACCACGTCACCGTTCTCGCCGACGCAGCCGAGGCTGCCGAGGATATCGACGTGGACCGCGCCGAGCAGGCTCGTCGCCGCGCCGAAGAGCTTCTTGCCGGGGCGCGCGACGAGGGCACAAGCGAGGCCGACCTCGCCCGTGCCCAGGCCTCCATGCAGCGCGCCCTTTTGCGCCTGCGCGTGGCTGAGCGCCGTCGCCGGCGTCCCGGCCCGCCCATGCCCGGAGGCTAGGCCGCCTACTGCCCCCGTGTGTGGTGCGTCTTTCGCTCGGTCAGGCTGACCAGGTTCCCGTCCGGGTCGAGATAGCGCGCCTCCCGCCCCCAGGGAGCGACGTACGGCTCCCGGTCGACCGTCGCGCCCATCGACACAAGCCGTTCGTGGGCGGCATTGAGGTCCTCGACGAAAAGCCCGAAGGCGGGCTCGCGCGGCGCCGCTTTCGGGAAGAGGGCGAAGTGGAAGTAGGGGTCGTGCCACGAGATCTCCTCGTGTACGGGATCCTCGTTCCGGCTAAGCGCGACCCCGAGGCCATCCCGGTAGAAGCGCGCTGAGGCATCAAGGTCGTCCACGTGAAAGGCCGCGAAGCAGGGCCGGACATCGATCATGGCGAGCCTCCTCTGACTCAGCATACGGTTCTCCGCGGGGGAGGCTGGGGACCGTCCGTTTGCGGCTGCTTTCGCCCCGCCCCCATACTGAGCTACAGGATGGTCTCCAAACGTGGACACGGCTCCCGCTACCAGGTGCGGGGTGGCGCTGTCCTCAAGGGCTCCGTGCGTATCTCCGGCTCCGCGAACGCCGCCCTTGCCTCCATGTGCGCCGCTCTCCTCACCGATGAGACCGTCGTCCTCGAGAACGTCCCCGCCGTCTCCGACATCGACTCCCTCGCCGACCTGCTCGCGCACCTCGGCGCGACCGTCGAGCGTCCCGACCCGAACCGTGTCGAGATCAACGCATCGAAGGTGGGAACCCTTGAGGCCCCCATCGACCTCGTTTCCGAGAACCGCGCCTCCTTTCAGGTGATGGGCCCCCTGCTCGCCCGCCACGGTTTTGCCGCCCTCCCTCCCCCCGGCGGCGATGTCATCGGCCAGCGCCCCATCGCCGTCCACCTCGACGGCTTCGAAGCCATGGGCGCCACCATCGACCGCGTCGGTGAGCACTACCAGGCCCGCGCCCCCCAGGGCCTCTCGGGCACGCGCGTCTTTGCCGACTACCCCTCGGTATCCGGCACCCAGAACCTCATGCTGGCGGCCACCCTCGCCCGAGGCGAAACGACCATCGTCAACGCCGCCACCGAGCCCGAGGTGCAGGCGCTGGCCTCCCTGCTCAACTCGATGGGCGCGCGCGTCTCCGGCGTGGGCACGCAGGTCATCACCGTCGAGGGCGTCGAGCGCCTGCACGGCACGACCTTCGCCCTCGTCCCCGACCGCATCGAGGCCGGCACCTTCGCCATCGCCGCCGCCATGACGGGCGGCGACGTCGAACTCGTCGACGCCCCCGTGGCCGTGATGGACGCCATCATCACCAAGCTGCGCGCCGCTGGCGCCACGGTCGAGGCACGCGAAGGCTCCCTTCGCGTCGCCGCCGGGGGGCGACTCGCGCCAGTCGGTTTCCAGGCGCTCCCCTACCCGGGCCTCGCCACCGACCTGCACGCCCCCATGGCCGCGCTCCTGACCCAGGCCGATGGCGTTTCCATCATCCACGAGCGCGTCTTTGACAACCGCATGCTCTACGTCGACGAGCTCCGCAAGATGGGCGCCGAGATCATCAGCACCGGCTCCTCCGCGATCGTCAGCGGCCCGACCCCCCTCCACGGCGCCCGCGCCCGCGCCCTCGATGTGCGCGCCGGCGCCGCCGTCCTCCTCGCCGGGCTCGTTGCCAGCGGCACGACCGTCATCGACGACATCTACCACCTCGACCGCAAGTACGAGTGCCTCGATGCGAAGCTGGGCGCGCTCGGCGCCGAGCTGGAGCGGGTGTAGCCGGATGGCATTCGGCTTCCTCGCCAACACGCGCGCCGGCATCGACCTCGGCACGGCCAATATCCTGGTCTTCGTCCAGGGGCAGGGCATCGTCGTGAACGAGCCCTCCGTCGTTGCACGACATAACCGGGACGACGCCATCGTCGCCGTCGGCGCCGAAGCGCGCATGATGCAGGGCCGCACGCCCGGCGCCCTCAGCATCATCCGCCCCATGCGCGAGGGCGTCATCGCCGACTACCTCACGACCGAGGCGATGATGCGCTACTTCATCGGCGTCGTAACCGGGCGCTTCAACCTGATCCGCCCGGAGATCATGGTGACCGTCCCCGCTGGCGTGACCAGCGTGGAGCAGCGCGCCGTGCGCGACGCCGCTGAGCAGGCCGGCGCCCGCCGCCCCGCCCACCTCGTCCCCGAGCCCCTCGCCGCCGCCATCGGGGCGGGGGTTCCTGTGGGCACGCCGCGCGGCAACATGATCGTGAACATCGGCGGCGGCCGCACCGAGGCCGCCGTCATCTCCCTCTACGGCATCGTCGTCAGCGAATCCGTCCGCATCGCCGGTGACCGCATCGACGAAGCGATCCAGGCCTTCGTCCGCCGCCGCCACAATCTCATCATCGGCGAGAGCACGGCCGAGGAGATCAAGATCGCGATCGGTTCGGCCATGCCCCTCGATGAGGGCATCTCCACCCAGGTGCGCGGTCGCGACCAGCTCAGCGGCCTGCCCCGCACCATCACCCTCAACGGCGACGAGATCGCCCAGGCCATCCAGGACGCCCTCGGCCAGATCATCCAGGCCGTCCGCAGCGTTCTCGAACGCACGCCCCCCGAACTCGCCGCCGACGTGATCGACCACGGCATCGTCCTGACCGGCGGCGGCGCCCTGCTGCGCCACTTCGACGAACTCCTGACGCAGGAGACGGGCGTCCCCTGCTACGTCGCCGATAGCCCCCTTGAATGCGTCGCCGTTGGCGCCGCTATCGCCCTGGACCACCTCGAGATCATCGAGCGCAGCCTCCCGACCGAGGAGGAGCAGCTCGTGGGCCTCTTCCCCCAACCTGACCGCTGACCTACCCTCGTCCCTTCGTGCCTGGGAACGCTTCCGCCGAGCCCGTGGCCGTCGGCCCCAAGATCAGCGTCGTTGGCGATAGCTGCTCCGGCAAGACGACCACCGCCGCCGCCCTCGCGGAACGGCTCGGCCTGCGCCACGTCGAGCTCGACGCGCTCAGCTGGCAGCCCAACTGGACTCCCACTCCCGACGAGATCCTGCTGGAGGGCGTGCGCCAGGCCATCGCCGAGGCTGGATGGGTCATTGATGGCAACTACGGCCGCATCATCCGCCCTCTCACCTGGGCGGCCGCCGACACCGTGGTCTGGCTCGACTTTCCCCTGCGCGTCACCCTCCCCCGGACGCTCGCTCGCTCATGGCGCCGCTGGCGAACGCGGGAACTGCTCTGGGGAACGAATCGCGAGCGCCTGTGGGAGCACTTCCTGCCCTGGGACCGATCCCTCATCTGGTGGACCCTCAAGAGTCACTTTCGCCGCCGCAAGGACTACACGGCGGCCATGACCGACCCACAGTGGGAAGGCACGCAGTTTGTGCGCCTGCATTCCCCCGCCGAGGTCGAGCGCTTCCTGGCGGATGTGAGGCTCGTGGAACCGGAGGCGAAGAGCGCCTAGCTCGGTTCGGGCGCCAGTTCCTTCAGGTAGTAGGTCATCCCCTGCATCATCACGACCGGGTCGATCTGCCTGATGGAGACCCCCTCGGGCACGTGCGCCGAGATCGGGGCGTAGTTCAGGATCGCGTGTACGCCGCTCGCCACCAGCCGGTCGACCACCGCCTGCGCATGCTCTGCCGGTACCGCCACCACGGCGATGTCGACTTCCGCGGCTGCGATGTAGCCCTCAAGGTCGTCCATGGACCGTACTTCGATGCCCTGGATGACCTTCCCCGCGACATCGGGTGCGGCGTCGAAGGCTGCGATCGTATTGAATCCCTGCTGCGCGAAGCCGTCGTACTCCAGGATCGCCTGGCCCAGCCGCCCGATCCCCACCACGCAGACGCTCCACGTCCGGTCGAGCCCGAGGATGGCGCGCAGCTCGTCCAGCAGGTCGCCCACGTTGTAGCCGCGGCCCTGCTTGCCGAACCGTCCGAAATAGCTCAGATCCTTGCGAATCTGCGCGGGCGTCACGTCGAGCTGTTCGCCCAGCGTCTGCGAACTGACAACCATCTCGCCCGCCGCCGCGAGCGTTGTCAACGCGCGCGCATAGAGCGGCAGCCTGTTGATGACAACCTCGGGGATGTCGGGGGTCATGTGCCGGGCCGGCCCTCCTGCTCGCGCCCGTGCGCCGCTTCGGCGGCCTACGGTTGTGAAAAATCGAACATTTGGATGGCCGCACTGTAAACCCCGCGTTCTGAGGGGGTCAACGGTCGCGCGTTACGACTGTGAGGCGCCTGACGCTCCCCCGGCCAGCAGCGTTCCGATCATTGCCGTGACGTGCTCATCGTCGCTCTCCGCAACGGTCCGTGGGTCGAGCAGGAGCTCTCCCGCCTCCACGCGCGCGACGATTGGCGGGTCCGCCTCCCGCAGCGCGCCCGCAAGCCACTCCG
>LXNI01000636.1_pt1 | contig 38861 bp, 30 predicted proteins | sample 809091 | NCBI WGS metagenome assembly LXNI01 (sample SAMN04870527, study PRJNA318959) | sponge metagenome | biome: 01000161; feature: marine sponge reef; material: water | host: Sarcotragus foetidus | place: Greece: Milos, Mediterranean Sea | collected 2013-05-29 | depth 5-7 m
GCGACGGCCGCGCGGCCGTCGCCGAGGCCGCCGGCCAGGTGGGCATGACCACCCAGCGGTTTGCCGCGGAGGTCGAGTCGGTGCGGGAGGGGCCCTGCTCCTACTCGACGGCGGAGCACCCGCAGAACTGCCGCACGGTCGTCTTCGTCCCGTCGGGCGGCCCGGACGCGCACACGACGGCTGAACTGCCCGAGTTCAACCTCGAGCAGACCGGCTTCGTGCCCGACCCGGCGCCTGGCGATCGGATCATCGTGGGCTACGAGCCTTCCACGGAGTTCTACTTCTACGCCGACGTGGACCGCCGGGCCACGCTGTGGGTGCTGGCGGGGGTGTTCGCCGTCTTCGTCCTGGTGCTCGGGCGCTTCCGGGGCCTGCGGTCGCTGATCTCGATGGTGCTGACCGGGTTGGTGCTGGTGGGGTTCGTGGCGCCGTCAATCCTCGACGGCCGCGAGCCTCTGCTGGTCGCCGTCGTGGCGGCCTCGGTGATCGCCTTCGCCGGCTTCTACCTCACCCACGGGCCTGCACCGGAGACAACGATCGCCCTGGCGGGCACCCTGGGATCATTGGGCCTCACCCTGGGCATCTCGTCGCTTTTCTTCGGCGCCGCCCGCTTCACCGGCGTGGTCACCGAGGAGGGCGCCATCCTGTCGTTCGTTTCCGGGGGCATCGACCTGTCGTCGCTGCTGCTGGCCGGCGCCATGATCGGGGCTCTCGGCGCCCTCGACGACGTGACGATCACCCAGGCCGCCACCGTGGCCGAGCTGCGCCGGGCCGATCCCGCACTGCCTCCTCGCCGGCTCATTGCCGCCGGTCTGCGCGTCGGCCGGGCGCACATCGCCTCCACGATCAACACCCTGCTGCTGGCCTACGTGGGCGCCGCCATGCCGCTGCTGCTGCTGTTCGCGGTCTCGGACCAGTCCTGGGGCATGGTTGCCAACTCCGAGCTGATCGCCGTGGAGATCGCCCGCACCCTGTGCGGATCCATGGGCCTGGTGGCGGCGGTGCCGCTCACGACCGCGCTGGCGGCCGTCCTGGGTGGCGAGGGACGCCCCGGTCCCGCGGCGAGGGGCCGAGGCACGTCCCGGCGCGTCACGCTGCGCCGGGAGCGGGCGGAGGGCGGCACGCGCCCTGCCAGTTGGGACGACTTCGCGCCCCGGGAGGACCTGGATTTCTGAGCCCCCGGAGCGGCGGGCGGATTACTCCACGGTGACGGCGGTGCCGTAGGCCAGGATCTCCGCGGAGCCCTGGGCCACCATGGACGTGGCGATCCGCATGTTGACCACGGCGTTGCCGCCCAAGCGGGCGGTGTCCTCCTCGAGGCGTTCGAGGGCCTGCATCCTGGATTCCTGCATCATCTTCGTGTAGCTCCCCAACTCGCCGCCGACCATGCTCTTCAGGCCGGCGCCGATGTCCTTGAAGATGACCTTGGCGCGGATCGTGCTGCCGGTGGCCAAGCCGTGCACCTGGGTGATGGTGTGTCCCTCGATGCTCGGCGTGGTGACGATGATCATGGCTGCTGGGCCTCCTGGATGACGGGTTCTCGCGTGCTGGCCGCAGCTTAGGATGCCCGGATGCTCCTGCATCAGCTGCTGGCCCAGGGGGCCGCCCGCAATCCCGACAAGATCTCGCTCGGCTGGGTCAAGCGCGACCGGTCGCTCAGCTACGCAGAGGCTGCCGAGGCGACCGACCGGGTGGCCGCCGGGCTGGCGGCGCTCGGCGTGGAGCGGGGCGACAGGGTCGGCGTCTTCGCCCACAGCGGCCTGGACTACGTGCTCGCCATGTTCGGGGCGTGGCGGGCCGGTGCGGTCGCCGCGCTCGTGGACCTCGGCCGGGCCGGCGAGTTGGACCGCTACTTCGGTGACTGTCGGCCCAAGGTCGTGATCTACACCCACGACTACTTCGAGACCATCGACCGGCATCGTGAGGCGCTGGGCAGCGTCGAGACCTACGTGTGTCTGGACGGCGCGCAGCCCGGGGCGATGGACTGGGCCGAGATCCTGGGCTGCGCCGAGGCTCCCCCGGCCGATGCCGCCGGCGACAGCGACATCGCTCACCTCTCGTATCTCTCTGAGGCGACCGGGCGGCCTGAAGGGGCGTGCCTGTCCCACGAGCCGACCTGCCGGAGGGCGCGCGCGATCGCCGAGCGGCTGGGAATCGGGGCCGACGACGTGAGCCTCGGGCCGACCCCGCTCTCGGGCGCCTACCAGATGGCGGCGAACCTGGCGCCGGCGCTGTCTGCCGGCGCTGCCTGCTGGGTCATGAACAACTGGGAGGCGGAGGGCGGCCTCGAGGTGGTGGACCGCCTCGGGGCCACGATCCTGGCCGGCGACGCGGCTGTGCTGGCCGCGGCGCTCAGCGAGGCCGGCAGTCGAGACGGCGGCCTGCCCGCTTCGCTGCGCCTAGTGCTTGCGGGCGAGGGCGCCGTGCCCGCCGACCTGGGGCGCGCCTGGCAGGACGACCTGGGGATTGCGCTGGGCGAGGTCCCGGCGCCGAAGACAATCCCCTGGCCACCCCCGGCCCGCTGAGCGCCGCCGCCTGACCGTCAGCCCGAGCGGCGGCCGGGGATCCAGTCGGTGCCGGCGAGGGGGACTCCGGCCATGGCGGCGGCCTCCACGGTGAGGGCCACGAGGTCCTCCGGTTCGAGGTTCAGCACGTGCGACTTGCCGCAGGCCCGGGCCAGGGTCTGGGCCTCGAGGGTCAGGACCTGCAGGTAATTGGCCAGGCGCCTGCCGGCCAGCACCGGGTCGAGGCGGCTCGACAGGTCGGGATCCTGGGTGGTGATGCCGGCAGGGTCGGCGCCGGTGTGGAAGTCGTCCCAGAAGCCGGCCGCCGAACCCAAGCGGCGGTACTCGGCGTCGCGGGCCGGGGCGTTGTCGCCGATGGCGATGAGGGCGGCGGTGCCGATCGACACGGCGTCGGCGCCCAAGGCGATCGCCTTGGCGACATCGGCGCCCGAGCGGATGCCGCCGGCGGCGACGAGTTGGACCCCGGTGCGGTGCACCGCCATCTCCTTCAGCGCCCGCACCGCCTCGGGAATGGCCGCCAGCGTGGGGATGCCCACGTGCTCGATGAACACGTCCTGGGTGGCGGCGGTACCACCCTGCATGCCGTCCAGCACGACGACGTCGGCGCCGGCCTTCACCGCCAGGGCGGTGTCGTAGTAGGGGCGGGCAGCCCCCACCTTCACGTAGACCGGCTTGCGCCAGCCGGTGATCTCCCGCAGTTCGGTGATCTTGATGGCCAGGTCGTCGGGGCCGGTCCAGTCCGGGTGCCGGCAGGCCGAGCGCTGGTCGATGCCCTCGGGCAGGGTGCGCATGTCGGCCACCCGGGCACTGATCTTGTGGCCCAGCAGCATGCCCCCGCCGCCGGGCTTGGCGCCCTGACCCACCACGACCTCGATGGCGTCGCCCCGCCGCAGATCGTCGGGGTTCATGCCGTAGCGCGAGGGCAGGTACTGGTACACGAGCGTCTCGGAGTGGGTGCGCTCCTCGTCGGTCATGCCGCCGTCTCCGCTGGTGGTGGACGTGCCCGCGGCGCTGGCCCCCCGGCCCAGCGCCTCCTTGGCGTTCGCCGACAGCGACCCGAAGCTCATGCCGGCGATCGTGACGGGGATCGCCAACTCGATCGGCTCGGAAGCGAAGCGCGCCCCCAGCACGACGTTCGTGGCGCAGGCCTCCCGGTAGCCCTCCAGGGGGTAGCGGGACATCGAGGCGCCCAGGAACACCAGGTCGTCGAAGGTGGGGATGGCACGCTTGGCGCCCCAGCCGCGGATCCGGTACACGCCGGTGTTGGCGGCTCGTTGGATCTCGGCGATCGTGTTGCGGTCGAACGTGTGGGACTCGCGCAGGTTCCAGCCCTGACCTGTGTCCGGGCCGGGGCCGCCGGTGGCCGTCGGCGGCGCGTCTGGCGAAATCGCGCCGGCGCCGGCCCCCGGCGTCCCCTGCCTTCCCGGGTCCGTGGCAGTCTGCGCTCGCTGGGAAGAGCTGAGGGCGTCCACGTCGTCGACTTTGAAGTTGTAGAGGCGGCGGGCTGAGCCGTAGCGGGTGAAGTCGGTGGGGTTCGCGTCGAAGCCGGCTGTGGCCAGGGTGCGAGCCAGGAAGTCGTGGTGTTCGGGGCGCATCTCCTTGCGGGTGCAGTCGGCGCCGAGGCTCGCCACGGAACCTCGTACGAACAGGCGGGCCTCGTAGATGGAGTCGCCCAGGTCGGCTCCGGCGTCGCCCAGCACGACCAGGTCGCCGGCCTGGGCCATGAAGGCGCTCATGTGGCCCACGTTGCCGCCCACCACGATGGTGACGCCCTTCATCGAGATGCCGCAGCGCGCCGAGGCGTTCCCCTCGATGACGACGAGTCCGCCGTGGCCGGTCGCACCCGCCGACTGGCTGGCGTTACCACCGATGCGCACCGTGCCCGACATGATGTTCTCGGCCAGTCCGGGTCCGGCGTTGCCGACCACGGTCACCATGGCCTGCTTGTTCATACCGGCGCAGTAGTAGCCGACGTGGCCCTCGACGGTGACCGTCAGCGGAGCGTCGAGGCCGGCGGCCAGGGCGTGCGCACCCTGGGGGTTGTGGATCTCGAAGGTGCCCTCGGTGGCCTCGTGCAGCGTCCGGTTGACCGGCCGGAGGCCGCCCGCACCGGGATCCAGCACGGTGGCGGCACCGTCCCGCCGGTCCACCGCCGTCACAGCGACTCCCGCGACCAGGTGTAGACGACAGCCGGCGCAGGCTCCCAGATATCGGCGTCGGCCGCCCCGGGCAGCACGGCGATGCCCCGGTACTCCGATGACATGGCCACCCAGTCGTCGGTCTCGGCTATCACGCCGGGCTTGCAGGCGATGGGGTCGCGCAGCACGGCGAACCCGTCCCGCACCCCGACGGCGAATGTGTAGAAGCCGTCGAGGTCGTCAAGGCTCCGCTCGAGTGCCTCGCCGATCGTGTCGCCCTCGTGCAGTCGCCATGACAGGTAGCCGGCGGCCACCTCGGAGTCGTTCTCGGTCTGGAAGGTCTCGCCCTTGTTCTCGAGGACTTCGCGCAGGCGGTTGTAGTTGGACAGCGAGCCGTTGTGCACCAGGCAGGTGTCGGCGCCGGTGGAGAAGGGATGCGAGCCGTTGGTGGTGACCGCCGACTCGGTCGCCATGCGGGTGTGCGCAATGGCATGGGTCCCGGTGCGCTGAGCCAGCCCGTAGCGCTCGGCCACTCCTCTGGGGTCGCCGACGGCCTTGAACAGCTCGATGGCGTGCCCGTAGCTCAGCACGGTGGCGCCGTGAACGTTCTCGATGAGCCACTGCCGGGCGACCCTGCCGTCGCCGCCGGTGGTGAAGGTGGCGTGGTCGTGGATCCGCTCGAGCGACACCGAGGCGTCGAGGGCGGTCGCCAGACCGGCACGGGCACCGTCCCAGTCGGCCTCGAACCCCTCGGCCAGAACCGTGATCTTGACCCTGCTGGAGTCGTCTTCTGAGTAGACCGCGAAGCCGGCGCTGTCGAGTCCCCGGTCGCGCATCTGCTCGAGCATGCGGGCCGCCAGCAACCCCAGTTCGTGTTCGTGGCGGGGCGTCTTCAGGAACAACCCGACGATTCCGCACATGTTCGCTACCTGCCGGCTCTCGATGGTCTGCGTTGCCGAGCCTCCGACCTCGCGCGACTGCACCCGGCGGTCCGGCTCGTGGGCGGCCAGCCCTGCATAGCTAGACTACTATAGTGAAATCTTTTTCCTCCAGGTACTGCCTGGACTGGCTAGGATCCGGGAGGGGAGCGGAGGCGCGAGGCGACCGGGGCGAGTAGCACAAGGAGCGACGGAGGACGAGCCGGGTGTGTCCCGGCGGATGCCGCAGCCCTACGCTGCGACGGGAGCAGCGCCGAAGCGGGCGACGACACGCAGCCACAAGGGGTTGGACATGAGCAACGACAGGATCGACGAGATTCGGGCACGGGTCGCCGACGACGGCGTCGAGTTCATCTACGCCATGTTCACCGAGATGCACGGCAAGCCCTGCGCCAAGCTGGTGCCGGCCAGCAACCTGGACGGGCTCATGAACGACGGCGCCGGCTTCGCCGGGTTCGCGGCCGGGCCGATCGGGCAGTCGCCGGCCGATCCGGACATCGCCGCCATCCCCGACCCCGACTCCTACATGGTGCTCCCGTGGCAATCCAACGTGGCGGCCATGCAGTGCGACCCCACCGTGGAGGGCGAGCCCTGGCCGTACGCCCCGCGGGTCATCCTGCGGCGGGCACTGGCAGCGGCCGCCGAGCGCAACCTGGTGCTGAAGACGGGAGTGGAGGCGGAGTACTCCCTGGTGGCCCGCAATGCCGACGGCACCATCAGAGTGGCCGACGAGCGTGACCTCAGCGACCTGCCCTGCTACGACGCCCGCGGCCTCACCCGGATGCTGGACCACCTCACCGAGGTCTCGCGCCACATGGATGCCTTGGGCTGGGGCAACTACGCCAACGACCACGAGGACGCCAACGGGCAGTTCGAGCAGAACTTCGAGTATGCCGAGGCGCTCACCACAGCCGACCGCCTCATCATGCTGCGACTGATGATGCACACGCTGGCGGCCCGGCGCGGTCTCCACGCCACCTTCATGCCCAAGCCCTTCGGCGACAAGACCGGCAACGGCCTCCACGTCCACACGAGCCTCTGGTCGGCCGACACCGACGTGCCGCTGTTCGAGACCGACCACGACCCCCGTGGCCTGGGCCTCAGCCCGCTGGCCTACGGATTCGTGGCCGGACTGCTGGAGCACGCCACAGCGCTCGTGGCCGTCCTCTGCCCGACGGTCAACTCCTACAAGCGCATGGGTGTCGGGCCCCCTGACTCCGGGGCCACCTGGGCGCCCGCCTACGTCTCCTACGGCGGCAACAACCGCACGCAGATGATCAGGGTGCCCGAGCCGGGGCGCATCGAGGTGCGGGCGGTGGACGGCGCCGCCAACCCCTACCTGGCTTTCAGCGCGCTGCTGGGCTGCGGCCTGGCGGGCATCGACGCCGGCGCAGATCCGGGCGAGCCGAACGGCGACAACCTCTACGCGCTCAGCATGGCCGAGATCGCCGAGCGGGGCATCGGGGCCATGCCGCCCACATTGCTGCACGCCACCGAGAACCTCGAGCGTGACGACGTGCTGCGGGCGGCTCTCGGCGCGGTGCCGGGCGGCGATTACGTGGACTACTTCGCCGAGGTGAAGCGGCAGGAGTTCCGCGCCTGGCACGAACAGGTGACGCAGTTCGAGGTGGACGCCTACCTCGAACTGTTCTGAGGCGGCGGCAGCGTGCATGTGGTTCCCGCCGCCGGGGCCGACGAGGAGGCTGACGGCGCCTCACTGTCGCCTGCCGAGCAGGTCTGCGCGGTCGTGGGGGAGCGGGTGCGGGCGATCCGCCGCGACCTCGGGCTGACGATGGCGCAGTACGCAGAGACGGCAGGCGTCTCCATCGGCATGCTCTCCAAGATCGAGCACGGCCGGACCGCGCCGAGCATCGCCACCCTCGGGCGGCTCGCCCGCGCCGGGAACGTGCCCATCACGGCGCTGTTCCGCGGCCTCGACGAGGAGCACGACGCCGTGATCGTGCGCGCCGGCGAGGGGCTGGAGATCATCCACTCCGGCAGCGGCAGGGGACGCAGCTATCAGGACCTGGGTGCACTGCGAGGCCCCGAGCGGCAGATCGAGCCGCTGCTCATCACCCTCTCGTCCGCCGATGAGGTGTTCCCGCTCTACCAGCACCCCGGCGTGGAGTTGCTGTACGTGCTGGAGGGCTCCATGGAGTACGGCTACGGCTCGAACCGCTACCTGCTGGGGCCCGGCGACACGATGCAGTTCCACGGCGAGGTGGCGCACGGCCCCACCGCCCTGGTGGAACTCCCGGTGCGGTTCCTGTCGCTGAAGGTCTACCCGCCCCGCCCGGCGGACCGATGAGTGGCGACATGGTGGCCCGATGAGTGGCGGCGGTGCTCCAGCGGCTGGGGCGGGGCCGGAGGCCCGAACACGCCGCGCCCGCTACCCGGCCCGGTATTCGGCGGCGGCGCTGCTGCGGCGGGGCAAGCGGCCCTGGCCGCCGATCTGGCGCAGCACCGACCTGCGCGACAGCTACGACGTCGTGGTCATCGGTGGGGGAGTGCACGGGCTGGCGACGGCCTACTACCTGGCGGCGAACTGGGGGATCAGCAAAGTGGCCGTCCTGGACAAGGGGTATCTGGGGGGCGGCGGCTCGGGGCGCAACACGGCGATCGTGCGCTCCAACTACCTGACGCCCGAGGGAGTGGCCTTCTACGACCGGTCCGTCCGGCTCTACGAGAGGCTGGCCACCGACTTGAACCTGAACGTGATGTTCTCCCGCCGCGGTCACTTGACCCTGGCGCACAGCGACGGGGCGCTGCGCACGATGCGCTGGCGGGCCGAGGTGAACAAGCACCAGGGCGTGGACTCCGAGGTGATCGGTCCGGCGGAGATCAAGCAGTTGGTGCCGGCTCTGGACACCTCGGCGGCGCCCCGATATCCGATCCTGGGCGCCCTGCACCATCCGCCCGGTGGCATCATCCGCCACGACGCCGTGGTGTGGGGATATGCCAGGGCGGCTGCGGCGCTCGGTGTGGAGCTGCACCAGAACACCGAAGTCCTGGACATCAACGTGGCCGGCGGGTCCGAGCCGGGCGGGAAGGGACCCGGTGGGCATGTCACAGGTGTGCGCACCAGCCGGAGCGTCGTCTCGGCCCCGGTGGTCGTGAACTGCACAGCCGGCTGGGCGTCGCTGGTCGCGGCCATGGCCGGCGTGCGGTTGCCGATCTCCACCCACCCGCTGCAGGCCGCGGTCACCGAGCCGGTGAAGATGTTCCTGCCGGCGGTGGTGGTCTCGGGCTCGCTGCACGTCTATGTCAGCCAGACCGACCGGGGCGAGCTGGTCTTCGGCGCCGCGGTGGATCCCCTCGCCACCTACCACACCGGCGGCTCGCTGGCCTTCGCCGAGGAACTCGCCGGTCACGTGCTGCAACTCATGCCAGGGCTGGGGCGGATGCGGCTGATGCGGCAGTGGTCGGGACTCTGCGACATGACCCCCGACTACTCGCCGATCATCGGCCCCACGCCCGTGGCCGGCTTCTACTGCGACGTGGGTTGGGGGACCTACGGGTTCAAGGCCGCGCCGGTGGCCGGGGAGCAGCTCGCCGCCTGCATCGCCGGCGGCCAGGCCCCGGAACTGATCGAACCCTTCACGCTGAGCCGGTTCGCCGCGGGCCGGCTCGTCGGCGAGAAGGGCGCGGCGGCGGTGGGACACTGATGCTGCTGGTGCCCTGCCCGCACTGCGGCCCCCGCAACTCCGCCGACCTCACTCTGATGGGCGAGTCGGAACCTCGACCCGACCCTGCGGCAACCACACCGGTCGAATGGCGCGCCTATCTCTACGAGGAGCACAACCCCGCCGGCTGGACGCGGGAGACCTGGTACTGCCGCCTCGGTTGCGGCCGATTCTTCGTGACCGAGCGCCACCGTGCCGAGAATCGCTTCCGCCACCCGCCGTTGGGCCCATCCGGCGAGCCGCCCGGCCGAACATGAACGCGACCTCCACCCAATGCCGTCATTCCGGTGCAGTGCCTGTCCCGGACGTGATCCGGGGCCGGAATCCAGGATCCCACCGGGCGCCGGACGTCACCGGAACGACGTTCGGACGGTGCCTATGAGCACCACACGGCTGCCCGCACGGCCCGGCGAGATGATCGACCGCGACCGCCCGCTGGACTTCACGTGGAATGGGCGCCAGGTCAGCGGCTTCGCCGCCGACACCGTCGTCTCGGCGTTGGCGGCGAGCGGCTGCACGGTGTTCTCCCGCAGCATGAAGTACCACCGTCCCCGGGGGATCCTGACCGCCGACTTCTGGGACCCCAACACCCTGGTGCAGGTGGGCGACGAGCCGAACGTGCGCGCCGGCCACCGTCTCCTGGAGGCGGGGATGCAGGTGACGGCGCAGAACGCCTGGCCGTCACTGCGCTTCGACGCCAAGGCGCTGACAGCCCTCGGCGGGCGAGTCCTCAGCGCCGGCTTCTACTACAAGACGTTCATGCGGCCCCGGTGGCTGTGGCCCGCCTACGAGAAGGTGCTGACCCGCTTCGCCCCCGGCGGCGTGGTCGATCCCGACAGCGCGCCGCGCCGCCACGAGAAGCGTTACGCCCACCCCGACGTGGTCGTGGCGGGTGGCGGCCCGGCGGGCCTGGCCGCGGCTGTGGCCGCGGCGCGGGCCGGAGCGCGGGTGCTGCTCGTCGAGCACGAGCACACCGCGGGCGGCCACCTGCGCTGGGGAGGGGAGAGCGAGCGCGCCCTGGCCGCCGAGTTGGTTTCCGAAGCCCGCGCCGCTGGCGTGGAGATCCTGACCGACGCCACGGTGTGTGGCCGCTGGGAGGACAACTGGCTCGCCATCGTGGAACGGGGCGGCGGCGCGGGCCCCGAGCGGCTGACCAAGGCGCGTGCCAAGGTCCTCGTCGCCGCCGCGGGCCTGATCGAGCGCCCGTACGTCTTCGCGGGCAACGACCGGCCGGGTGTGATGCTCTCGCAGGGAGTGCGCCGGCTGCTCAACCTCTGGGCCGTGCGTCCGGGAACCAGAGCGGTCGTCCTCAGTGCCAACGAGGCGGGCGACACCGCAGCCGGCGACCTCGACGCAGCGGGCGCCGAGGTGGAGTTGGTGGATGCGCGGGCGGGCCGCACGGTGACCGCCGCAGCCGGCCCCCGCAGCGGCGTGGAGCGGGTCGTGCTCTCCGACGGCACCCGCCTGGACGCCGACCTGCTGGTGATCGCGGTCGGCTGGACGGCCCCCACGTCGCTGCTGAACATGGCCGGCGTGCGGCCCTCCTACGATCCGGCGGCGGCTCGCTTCTTCCCGTCGCCGCCCGGATCCCGGCACGTCGAGGAGGGGACCGTGCTCAGTACCGGCGGCCTCGCCGGTGACGGTTCGCTGGACGAACTCGCGGCCCACGGGGCGGCCACCGGCCGCCTCGCCGCGGCCCGCGCCGCCACGCTGGCCCACCGGCTGCAGGTGTCCACGGCCTGGGCGGCACCCGCGAGCGGTGCCGAGCCGTCGTTCCCAACCGATGAACGGACCCCGCTCGGGCGTGATCCGCACCCCGAGCTGTATCGCGCCGCCACTGACGGCATCGTGGACCTCTCCGAGGACGTGAGCTCGCGCGATCTGCGCAACGCCGCAGCCGAGGGCTTCGACTCGGTGGAGCTCGTCAAGCGTTGGACGACAGCCACGATGGGCTCGGCGCAGGGCAAGCTCGAGACGGTGAACACGGTCGCAACCCTGGCCGAGGCGACAGGATCGACCATCGCCGAGGTCGGCACCACGACTTGGCGCCCGCCGTACGCACCAGTGACCCTCGGCGCCCTCGCCGGGCGGATGTTCGAGCCGGTGCGCGTCTCGGCGCTGCACGACCTGCACGTCGCCGCCGGGATGACGCCGATCCAGGCCGGCCAGTGGATCCGCCCCGAGCACTACGGCGACCCGCAAGCCGAGGTGCGCAACGTGCGGACCAACGTCGGCATCATCGACGTGAGCCCGCTCGGCAAGCTGGACGTGCAGGGTCCCGACGCCACCGAACTGCTGAGCCTGCTGTATGTGAACAAGTGGCGGCGGCTGGCGGTGGGCTCGGTGCGCTACGGCGTGATGTGCGCCGAGGACGGCGTGATCCTCGACGACGGTGTCACCGGGCGACTCGGTGAGGACCACTACCTGATGAGCACCACCAGTTCGGGCGCCGGCGCCATGGAGGTCTGGATCCAGAACTGGCTGCAGACCGAGCACCCCGACTGGCGGGTGCGGGTGACGCCCGTGACCGACGCCTTCACCAGCGTCAACGTGGCCGGTCCCAAGTCGCGCACCCTGCTGGAGCGCCTCATCGATGGCGTCGATCTCGATCCCGAGGCGTTCAAGTACATGCAGGTGCGCACCGGCGCCGTGGCCGGGGTGGCGGGGTGTGTCATGTGGCGCATCGGCTTCACCGGCGAGCTGTCCTACGAGCTGCACGTGCCGGCCGGCTACGGGTCGCACGTGTGGCAGGCGCTGCTGGATACCGGCGCCGACCTGGGTGTGGCGCCGTTCGGTCTCGAGGCCCAGCGCATCATGCGCCTCGAGAAGGGTCACTTCATCGTCGGCCAGGACACCGACGCCCTCACCCTGGCGCCGACCGCCGGCCTGGAGTGGCTGATCAAACTGGACAAGGAAGATTTCACGGGCCGTCCCGAGCTCCAGTGGGCGCTGGAGGGCGAGCCGGGCGCTGGCGGGCCGCCACAGCTGCCGCGGTTGGTGGCGGTGCAGACGACCGACCCCGGGTACGTGCCGCCGGAGGCCTGCCAGATCGTCGCCACGGGGTCCGACGGCAAGGAGCAGATCGTCGGGCGCATCACCTCGTCGCGATTCTCGCCCACTCTGGAGCGCTCCGTCTGCTTGGCCCAAGTGGAGGCCGACCACGCAAGCCCGGGCACCGAACTCACCATCGTGGATATCGGCGGTCGCCGCCGAACCGCCGCGGTGATCTCCCACCACGCCCACTTCGATCCCGAAGGCGAGCGCTTGCGTGCCTGAGCATCCCGCTTTCGTGGCTGCCGCGGCCGGGATTCACCTCATCGTCGTTCCGGCGCAGGCCGGAACCCAGCGGTAAAGGACTTTGCGCGTGCCGGAGCAACCCGTCTTCACCAGTCCCGCCGCCGACGAGGTGTCCGGTGACGGCTGGCACCTCGGCGACGAGTCGGCGACCCCGAAGCTGCTGGTGTACGGGGACTTCGAGCCGGGCGGAGCGATGGAGCGGCACCTGGGCGTCGGCTTCGGCGCCGCCGCCACGGCCGGCGACGGCTCGCTGACCTGTGGCGTTCGTCCGGGCGAGTGGCTGCTGCTGGGAGAGCGATCAGGCGATACCCCCCCGGCGGGCGGAGCCGTCACGGTGGATCTGACCCATGGCTTGGCCATGTTCCGCCTGACCGGACCCGCCGCACCGGATGTCCTGGCAGCCGTGTGCAGCATCGACACGTCCGAGGCGATGATGCCCGGCGGAGCGGTCTGCGGCGCCTCGGTGGCGAGGGTTGCCTGCACGCTCGTGCGCAACGACACCGCCGGCGAGCGTTCCTACCTCATCGTTTCGCAGCGCTCGTCGGGGCGGTACCTGTTCGACGCACTGCGGGACGCAGGCGCTCGATAGCCCAGGTGCCGAGCACCTTCAGTGTCAGCACCACCAGGAACAGTGCCACCGAACTGAGTGCCATCGTTCCGCCGGCGGCGGTGTCGTGGTGGTAGCTGACGAGGATGCCGATCGTCGTCGTGATCGCCCCGAGTAGCACCGCCGCCACCATGATCAGCGGTACGCGGCTCAGGAACAGGGCGGCAGTGGCCGGCGGCCCGATCAGCAGGGCGAATACCAGCAGCGTGCCGACCACTTCGAATGAGGAGACGATCGCCACGGCAAGCAGGGCCAGCAGGGCGAAGTGGGTGAGCCGCGGCCGGAGCCCCAGCATGCGGGCCTGGGTCTCATCGAAGGTCAGCACCAGGAAGGCCCGGTAGAACAGCAGCGAGCCGCCCGCCGAGATGGCGGTGGTGATGATCTGGCGGTAGATGTCAGCGGTGTCCACGCCCGTGATCGAGCCGAACAGCAGACCGGTGAGGTCGCCGCCGTAGCTGCCCGACTGGCCCGACATGATGACCACGGCCAAGGCCAGCATGCCCACGAACAGCAGGCCGATGGCGGTGTCGGTGGGTAGTGGCGAGTAGCGGCGCAGGGCGCCGATCCCGCCGACCACCACGAGCGCTGCCAGCAGAGCGCCCAGAGTGACGTTCCCTCCCAGGATCAGGGCGATGGCGATACCGGGAAGCACACCGTGAGCCAGGGCGTCGCCCAGGAAGCTGAGTCCCCGCAAGACCACCCAGGTGCCGATGATCGACGTGGACAGCACGGCTAGCAGCGCCGCGTACAGAGCGCGCTGCATGAACGGGTTGGAGGTGAAGGGCTCGATCCACCACGTCCACGGGTCGGTCAGGAACTCCACAGCAGTGTTCTACCCGGTAGCGGCCTTGAGGGTAAGAGCCATTCGCAACCGGCGGGCGGCCGGTCCGTCGCAGCCGCCCGCCGGACGGTCTCAGCCGCTGAGCGCTTCCGCGATGGTCTGGGCGTTGAGGCGCATCATGGCGAGGTAGTTCTCCGCCCCTGATCCCTCCGGGCCGAGGGCCCCGGTGTAGAGGTTGGCCACGCTGACGCCCTCGAGCCGGTCGGCCAGAGCGATCGCGACGTCCCTGTGGTGGTCGAGGAATTCGCCGAAGATGGCCGATACCCCGGTCTCCTCGATGAGTTCCGCCAGGGTCTCCAGGCCTGCCGGGCTGGGCTCGGCCAGCGTCGAGACGGACGGGATGACGGTGCCGATTACCTCGAAGTTGTAGCGGTCGGCGAAATAGCCCAGCGCGTCGTGGTTGGTCACGAGCTTGCGGCGCGTTGGCGGCACGGCCTCCAGCGTTTCGGCGATGTCCTCGTGGAGCTGGGCCAGTTCGGCGAGATACGCGTCGCTGCAGGCCGCAACCCTGTCGGCGTCCAGCCCGAGTTGGTCCACGAGCGTGTCGGCGAGGATCTCGGCCGCCTGCGCCACGCGCACGGGGTCGAGCCACACGTGCGGATCCTCCGAGCCGTGGTCGTGCTCGTCCTCGTGCTCGTCGTGATCGTCGTCCTCGTGGTCCTCGGCGTGATCGTCGTCCTCGTGGCCCTCGGCGTGATCGTCGTCCTCGTGGCCCTCGGCGTGATCGTCGTCGGCGTGATCGTCGTCCTCGTGGTCCTCGGCGTGATCGTCGTCGGCGTGATCGTCGTCCTCGTGGCCCTCGGCGTGATCGTCGTCGTCGTGATCGTCGGCGTGGTCGTCGTCGTCGTGGTCCTCGTGGTCCTCGTGGTCCTCGTCGTGGTCATCTTCGTCGTGGTCGTCGTCGTGGTCCTCGTGGTCGTCGTCGTGGTCCTCGTGCTCGTCCTCGCCGTGTGCGTGGCCGCTGAACATCTCGGCGTCGAACTCCAGGGTTGTCACGTGCTCTGCCGCAGAGAAGATCGGTGTGCCGTCGGCCTCCGCAGAGGCGAGGGTGTCCACCAAGCCCTCCTCGAGCCCCAAGCCGTTTGCGACGATGAGGTCAGCGGCGTCGAGCCGGGCACGGTCGGCCATGGACGGTTCGAAGTCGTGCGGATCGGCGAGCGGCGGCAGGAGGGATTCCACCTCGGCGAGCCCCCCGCAGGCAACGTTCCGGGTGATGTCCGCCCAGATGGAAGTGGTGGCGATGAGCTGCGCCGGTGGCTGGTCGCTGTCACCGGTGGCCTCGCTGGCGGGGGCCTCGGTGGCCGGCGGCGAGGTGGTTTCTGCCGGCGGCGGCGAGGTGGTTTCTGCCGGCGGCGGGGGGGTGGCCGGCGGTGCGGCGGCGGGCTCGTCGGATGCGCAGCCCGCGAGGACGAGAGCCAGTGCGCAGCCGACCGCGATCATCCGCCGGCGCAGTGTCCCGCTGGCGGCTTCAACTGAACGGGCGGGCGAGATTCTTGGAATGAGATTCATACCCGGAGTATACTTGCAAATGAGAACTGATCTCAACATGGGTTCAACAACGGGAGCCCCAACAACGGGGGCTCAGAGTGGGACCGCAACAGGGCCGAGGGAGGTACACGTGAGCCGAGTGGCGTTCGGGCCGGCTATCCGGGGCGGCTGGCGTGAGCGAGGTGCACTGCTCGGGACCGACCGGGTCTCGTCGGCTGCCATGACAAGCGTCAGCGCGCACCCTCGCCGGTCGGCGACCAACGGCAGGGTCCGGTCGCTGCGTGCCGAAGGCGTCACGGTGAGCTACGGCAGTATTCGGGCCCTCAGCGATGTCACGATCCACCTGCAGCCGGGTTCGTTGACAGCCCTCATCGGCCCCAACGGCTCGGGCAAGACAACACTCCTGCACGTGCTGGCCCGGCTCATCGCGCCCGCCCCCGGCATCGTCGAGGGCCCCGACCGGGTGGCATACATGCCGCACCAGCACGGCGTCGGTACCTGGATACCGCTGACGGTGCGCGAGGTCATCAGTATGGGTCACTACCGGCTGCGGGGGCTGGTCGGCCGGCTTACCGCGGCCGACCGCGGCCGCGTTCGGGACGCCGCCGAGTTGCTGGAAGTGGCCGACCTGCTCGGCCGGCAGTTCGGCGAGTTGTCCACCGGTCAGCGCCAGCGGGTGCTCATGGCGCAGACCATCATCCAGGAAGGCGATCTGCTGCTGCTCGACGAGCCGATCACCGGCCTGGACATGGCGAGCCAGATAAGGATCCTGGAGGTGATCAACGCAGAACGCGCCAGGGGTGCGATCGTCGTCCTGGCCACCCACCATCTGGACGAGGCGCGCCGCTGCGATCACGTGGTGCTGCTGGCGAACCGTTTGGTGGCGCAGGGGTCGCCGGCCGAGGTTCTCACCGCCGAGGTCCTGCAGACCTCCTACAAGGGACGGATCGTGCAGGCGGGTGACTGCTGCGAGCCCGAGCCCGACTGCTGTGGCCCGCCCGTTGCCGACGAGGAGTGTTGTGCGCATCCGGCGGACCGCGTTCTGGTGCTTGATGAGCATGCCCACGGCCACGGCGAGCACGACGAGCGCGCCCACGCCTGACGAGACGGGGTGCTTGAGTCGGCGAGCGGCTCAGGAGCAATCGGAGCAGTGACCGATGGCGTCGATCTGGTGGTCGGCGACCCGGAAGCTGTGCTTGCGGGCCAGCTCCGCCAGCGCCGAATCGATGACTTCCTCGGTCTCCGGCGCCAAATCGATATCGGTGACGGTGCCGCACGACTGGCACACCAGATGGTGATGGTGGCGCCCGAGTTGCTCGGACAACTCGAAGTGGGCGTGGTGCGATCCGACGGCCAGGCGGCTCACCGTCCCGGCCTCCTCCAGCACCGTGAGTGTCCGATAGACCGAACTCTGGGGAACGCCCGGCACCAGCGGCAGGATCTCCGGGATCGTCAGCGGACGCCCGGCACCGGCCAGCACGTTGATGACGAGGCGGTGATTGGATGTGAAACGGCGGCCCTTGGCTTCGAGCCGCAGTCGGACCTCGTCGTGGAGGTCGTCACGATCGGTCAGCGACACTGGCCAGAGCGTACCGTCTCACCCCGCAGGCTCAGGGGAGAGGAACGGGTCGGGTTGCCGGCCGCAGGTGCCACAATGGCGGGCGTGACGGGCGGTGACGTGACGGGCGGCGACGGCTCTGACGCCGGTCCGGCGTTGGTAGTGGATCACGTCGACGAGGCGGCCAAGCGGGCAGGCGGCAACCTGAAGTGGGGACTCGATGGGCCCGGCGTGCTCCCGGCGTGGATCGCCGAGCACGACCTGGGGCCGCCCCCGGTCGTGCGGGACGCCCTCCACCGCATTGCCGACCTGCCCGACGTGGGTTACAGCCGGCGGGCCAACGAACTCGGCGCTGCGTTCGCGGACTGGGCGGAGCTGCGTCACGGGTGGCGTCCGGATCCCGAACTCGTGGTCCCGACTACCGACGTGCTGCAGGGCATCTGGGCTGTCGTGGCGGCGTTCTCCGAGCCCGGCGAGGGTGTCATCACCACACCTCCCGTCTACCCGTACTTCCACGATGTCGCCCCCAGCCTGCGCCGCCGCAGCCTGGAGTGTCCTCTGCGCCACGACGCCGACGGTTGGCGCCTCGACCTGGACGACCTGGCATCGCTGCTCGAGCGCGAACCGGCCGCTCGCATCCTGTTGCTGTGCAGTCCCCACAACCCGACCGGCCACCTCTACAGCCGTGACGAACTGCAGGCCATGGTGGAACTGACCCGTCGCCACGACGTCATCCTCGTGAGCGATGAGATCCACTTCGATCTCGTCTACCCGGGCGCACGTCACTACCCGACGCTGGCCTTGCCGGATGCCGCGGCGCACACCGTGGCTCTCTACTCGGCAGGGAAAGCCTTCGCGATCTCGGGCCTGCGGGCGGCCATCGCGGTCTTCGCCAGCGGGGACCTGCACGACCGCTTCAACGAGGCGATGCCGGCGCACCTCCTCGGCGGTGTGAGTCGTGCCGGGGTCGAGGCGGCGATCACGGCCTGGCAGCACGGCGCCGCCTGGCTCGACGATCTCGTGGCGTTGTTGGACCGGCACCGGCGGACGGTGGTCGACGTGCTGGCGACGGAGCTGCCCGCCGTCGGCTGCCACCTTCCGGCCTCGACCTTCCTCGCCTGGCTGGACCTGTCCGCGCTCGATCTCGGTCCTGACCCTGCAGCCAAGCTCGTCGAGGCGGCGGGGGTCCGCACGTCGGAGGGCCACGAGTTCGGCACCGGCGGCGCGGGCCACGTGCGGCTCAACTTCGGCACCTCCACGGCCCTGTTGGAGGAGATCCTGGATCGGCTCGTGGGGGCTCTGCGGAGCTGACGACCTCGCAGCCGCCACGCCCCGGCGACGGGCCCGCTCAGTTGCGTCCGCCGCCGGTCAGGCGTTCGTCGGAGCCCAGATAGGAGGCGATGACGGCGGGGTCGGCGCGCAGCTGTTCGGGGGTTCCCATCGAGATGACCGCACCCGCCTCCAGGCAGTACATGCGGTCGGAGATGCCCATGACCAGCGGCACGTCGTGCTCGATCACCACCACCGCGGCGTCGAGTTCGGTCTGCACCTCCTTGATCCGGGGCCCGAACTCCTCGGTCTCCCGCTGCGACAGGCCGCCGGTGGGCTCGTCGAGCATCAGCACGCGGGCGCCGCTGGCCAGCATGCAGCCCAACTCCACCACGTGGCGGGTGCCGGTGGACAGCTCGGAGACGAAGTAGCCGGCGAAATCCCCCAATCCCAGGTAGTCGACTAGTTCGGCGGCCTCGGCCCGCTTCTGCCGCTCGGCGCCGGGCGATGGCGGCACGCCCAGCAGGGACGGCAACAGCAGCGATCGGCGCCGCGCCTCCAGCGCCACCATCAGCGTCTCGGTGATCGTCAGATCGGGGTAGAGGCGGGCGGACTGGAAGGTGCGCCCCAGGCCGCGCCGGTGACGTTCGTGGGCGCTGAGGTCCGACACGTCGACGCCGAGCAGTTCGACGGTGCCCGAAGCCGGCACGAACCCGCTGACAGCGTTCATGAGGGTGGACTTGCCCGCGCCGTTGGTGCCGATGAGCCCCACGAGTTCGCCGCGGTGCACCTCGAAGTCCACTTCCCGCACCGCCCTGTTCCCGCCGAAGCTGACGCTGAGCGACTGGGTGCGCAGCCAGACCGGCGAGTCGGGAATGGTCGGTCTCGGGGGCGCGGCGAGCGCCGTCACCGGCAGCGGCGCCGACTCCGGGGGCGAGGCGCGCGCCCCGAAGCGCGAGCGGCTGATCATTTCCAGCAGGGCGTCGCGCCCGTTGTAGAGGAACTGCACGAGTCCGCCCGGCAGGTAGAGCAACAGCAGCAGGAGCCCGATGCCCGAGGTGACGAGGCGGATCGACTCGGGGGGCGCCGTCGGGTCGAAGAGCGCTGGGATCCCTTTGACCCAGAGCACTCCCAGGAACGGTCCGGCGATCGAGCCCAGCCCGCCGATCACCGAGATGGCCACCACGTCGATGGAGAACCCCGGCGCGAACGTGTTGGCGGGGCTGAGGTTCTCCTGCAGGGTCCCGTAGAGGGCGCCCGCCAGGGCCGCCACCCCGCCGGCGATGGCGAAACCCATGATCTTCATGCGGGTGACCGACACCGTGCTGGCCGCGGCCATCTCCTCGTTCTCGCGCACGGCCAGCAGCGAGCGTCCGATGCCCGTGTGCCGCAACCGCGCCAGCAGCACGGTCACCACGATCAGGAACCCCAGGCAGAGGAAGTAGAACGACTTGCGGGAGGCGCCGAAGTCGAACGGCCCCAGCACCGGCTCGCTGACGGGGCGCACCGCGGTGGTGCCGCCGGTGAAGACGTCCTGCGCCAGGATCCAGTTGGCCGAGGCCACGGCGAACGCCAGCGTCGCCACGGCCAGGAACAGGCCGCGCACCCGCAGGGCGGGAACGCCGATGATCAGCGCCGCGAACGCCCCGATGAGTGTGCACAGCACGACCGCCAGGCCCCAGTTCAACGAGAGCGACAGGTCGAAGGCGTTCAGCGGAATGGGGATGTCGTGGCCCTTGGTCAGAGCCACGAGGCAGAACGCCCCGAGCCCGACGAAGGCGAACTGTCCCAGGGAGATCTGCCCCGCCCAGCCGGTCAGCAACGTCAGCGAGAGGGCCACCATCGTGTGGATGAGGATCCCCGTCCAGAGCCACAGGGACGTGGGGGAGTCCAGCAGCCAGCCCAACAACCCCAGGAACACGAAGATGCCTCCCAGTCCGATGGCGCCCAGGTGGCGCACGATCGCCAGGTGGCCGAACTCTCGCGGCACCGCCCGCAGCTTCGGTGACAGCGACCAGCCGGCCTCGTCGCGGCGGGAGCGCACCGCGAACAGCACCGCCACCACCACCGCGCCGAACAGGAACAGGTCCACGATGGAGCGGTTGGCCGACTCCACGTTGTCCCGCACGATCTTCTCGGCGATGCCGACGCCGATGCCTCCCAGCAGCGTCATCGGCAGCGAGCGCATCCTGGCGATGAGGCTCACGACGAGGGCCCGCAGCAGCAGCGGGGGCGCCAGGGCGGCGGCGCCGGTCTGCGCCGCGCTCACCCCCTCCAGCGGGGCGAAGAACACGGCGGTGGCGGCTGAGAGCGCCCCGGCGATGCCCCAGAGCACCGTCGAGATCCGGCGTGTGGGGATGCCGTAAGTGCGGGCGGTCTCGGGATTGGCGGCGGCCGCCCGTGCGGCCAGCCCGAAGCGGGTCTTGTGCAGCACCAGGCCCAGCAGACCCACCATCGCTGGCACGGCGATGATCACGATGAGCTCGCGGCCCAGGATCCGCAGATCGTCGGTGACCTGCCAGCGCAGGTCGAAGGGCGGCGGGATGGGGCCGGGCCGCAGCACCGACGGCAGGTTGATCCGGGCCAGGACGAGCAATTGGCCCACCCCGATGGTGGCGATGAGCAGGACGAGCCGTGAGGACTGCGAGAGCCTCCGGATGATGGTCAGCTCGATGGCGCCGCCGACGAGGAAGCCGCCCGCGATCGCCACGGCGAACGCCATCCACCAGTTGAGGCTGTAGCCGGCCAGCATCAGAACGAAGGTGGCGGCGCAGAGCGCACCCACATCCGCGTGGGCGAAGTTCAGGATCCCGCTGGCCCGGTAGACGAGCACGAATCCGGCGGCCAGGGCGGCGTAGGTGAGCCCGGTGACGCCGCCGATGAGCAGGTCTTGCTGCGAGACCCCCCAGCCGACGACCTCGATCACGGTTCGACCGTCCCTTGGGCGGCCGTTGCGGGGGGCGTCGCCGGTCTTCCCAGGAAGGCGGCTCGCAGCAGGTCCTCACTCTGCCGCAGGTCCTCCGAGCGCCCCTCGAAGACCACCCGGCCGTTCTCGAGGAACATGGCGCGGTCGGCGAGGTCCAGGGCCAGGCTCACGGACTGCTCGACCACCAGCATCGTGTTGCCTTGCTCGCGGAGCCGCGCCAGCGCCCCGAGCAGTTCCTGCACCACGATCGGCGCCAGCCCGAGGCTCAGCTCGTCGATCAGCATCAGCTCCGGCCGGTGTTGGAGGACCATCGCCAACGACAGCATCTGCCGCTGACCGCCCGACAGGTCCCGGGCCGGATCGTCGAGGCGGTCGGCGAGGGCGGGGAAGACGGCGAGCACCTCGTCGCGCCGTTCCAGAGTCTCCGCGCGCCGCAGGCCGCCGCCCATCAAGGCGGCGCGGAGGTTGTCGCCGACGCTGAGGGAGGCGAAGGTGCCCTCGCCGCCGCGCAGCTGCACCATGCCGACCTTGAAGCGGGTCTCGGGCTCGGAGTAGGTGATGTTCCTCGTCCCGAGCCGCACCGATCCCTCGCTGGGCATCAGCAGGCCGCCGAGCGTGCGCAGCAGCGTGGTCTTGCCGGCGCCGTTGGCGCCTAGCAGCGCAACCGTCTCGCGGCGCGCCAGCGAGAAGCTCACGCCGAACAGCACCCGAACGTGGCCGTAACCGGCGGAGAGGTTGCGCACCTGCAGCATCGGGGATGCCCGCGATGAGGACTGCACCGCCGAGAGTCTGCCCCATGCGGCATCCCAGGGCCCGGACCGCGGGCGTCGTTCAGGAATCCCGTCTGCGGTCCCGGTCGGGTCGCCGGTGGTCGTTCGCTCCTTCGGCGCGGGCGCAAGGCGTCTCTAATCGCCCACGGGCACGCCGGTGAACGTTGCGAGCCCCGCGTGATCTGTTCGATGGGGCTGCGTCCGGCCTGAGGGGCGGGGGCTCGAATAGCATCCGGTCCCGTGGGGTCGATGCGGGGAGGACGCCCGGGGCCCGCAACGTCGCGGGCGGCCGGTGTGCTGCTGGCGGTTCTGCTCCTAGCGGGAGCGTGCGGCGGCGGGAGCGGCGGGAGCGGCGGGGGCCCTGGGGACGTGCTGCCGCCGGGAACCGGGTCGCAGGCCGCCGGCGGGGACGGCGCCACCGGGGCTCCGGAAACCGGGTCGCAGGCCGCTGGCGACGCTGACCGGGATTCGGCGGGCCCCACCGGCACCGGCGAGGACTCCGCAGACGGTGGCGAGGCAGCCCCCGGCGGGTCCGAGGGGGGCGGCGGGCAGGTTCTTCCCGGCGATCCGGCCACGACCGCCGCCGGCCCCGCCGGCCCTGCCGCCCCCGGCGCGCCGCCGCCGGAATCCGGGTCGCAGGCCACGGGCGATCCAGGCTCACCGGGAGCTGCCAACGCTGCGGCCGGCGCCGTGTCGGGCGCTTACGACGACCCTCGGGGCGGCGTCTTCGCGGAGTTCCAGCGGGGCTTCGACCGGGACCATCCCTTCGGCTCGCTGGAGGCGTTCTGCTTCCCGCACGGCGAAGGAGCCGAGCCGCGGCGCGCCACCGACACGGGCATCGGTGCCGATACCATCACGCTGGCGCACATCCGCACACGCATCGAGGAGATCGTGGACATGGGATTCGCCGCCCCGGTCGGCGACCCCACCGACATGTTCGACACGTTCACCCGCATCGTCAACGAGCGCTGCGGCGGCGTGCGGGGCCGCCGGATCGATCTCCGGCTGGTGGAGGTCGCCGCCCTCGGTGTCGGCGGCACCGACATCGACACGCTGCGCAACGCCGCCTGCATCGAGGCCACCGAGGAGCACGGGGCGGTCATCCTCGTGAACTCGACGAGCTTCCAGGGCACCGCCATGCTCTGCGTCACCGAGGAGCACGACTCCGCCCTCATCGGCCATCAGGCGCTGCCGGCGGAGTACGTGCAGCGGGGCGGCGGGCGCCTGTTCACGACCGCCACCACGCTGGAGGCCAACCTGCGTGCTCTGGCCAACTACGCCGTCTCGACGGGCACTCTGGAGGGCCGCCGCGTCGCTGTCGTGGCGCCGAACACGCCGGGGGAGGCGGAGGCCACCGAGGCGTCCCTGGTGGCGGCGCTGGAGGCGGCGGGCACCGACGTGGCCGTCTTCGACGTGTTGGACTGCGCCGGCACCTCCATCTGCACCGGCGGCATGGCGGAGTCGGTGCAACGTCTGATCGAGGAGCGCGTCGACGTGGTGTTCCCCACCGTCAACGCCATCACCCTGCCGGCCTACATCACGGAGATGGCCACGCAGGGCTTCGCTCCCGGGGACGTGCGGTTCTACAACTCCGACTTCAACAGCCACGGCAACGAGATCGTGTCGAGCCTGATCGTCACCTTCGGCGGCGAGGCGGCAGGCGCCCTGTACGACGGCACGGTGCTGCTCGTGCACGGGGACTCGGGCCGGTACCGCCTGACCGAGTACCCCGCGGCGAGTGCCTTCGACGCCATGTGCATGCGCGAGTACGCCGAGAACTCGGCCGTCGGCGAGTACTACGACCCGCGGGATCCCGACGAGACCAACAAGCACGGCATGGTGGGCCTGGTGTGCAGCGTCTACCGGGTGGCGCTCCGGGGCCTCTACGACGCCGGCCCCAACCCCACCCGCGCCGACGTCTTCGCAGCCCTGGAGAACCTCGGGCCGGTGGACCTGGTCAGCATGCTGCCGGGCTCGCTGGCGCCCGGGAAGTGGACCATGGGCGATTCGCTGCAGCCGGTCACCTTCCGCTACCCGTGCCCCTTCGAAGGCATGGGCACCGACGCCGGCACCTGCCACGTGCCGAGCGACTACAGCGCCCTGCAGGTCGGTGTCCACTGACCGGCCCTCGCGGCCGGCTTCTGTCGCCGTAAACCTTTTCGTCTAGTTTGGAGATTCGTGAGAGCGCGATCGGTCACCGGCCGCGCCGGCGCGGCCGCGCTGGCCACGGCTCTGCTGGCGGCGGCGTGCGGGGGTGGTGCTCCGGAGCCGGGCGTCGGCGCCGGAGCCACGCCGGCTCCGGCTGAAAGCGACTCCGGTGCGCCGCGGAGCATCGAACCGGAGGACTCCGAGCAGTCAGCCTCCGCTGCGGGCGCGAGCGACACGGCCGCGGCGCCCGCGGCTGCCGACGATGAAACCGACGATGCCGGCAGTGATGTGAGCGGCGAGGCAACCAGCGGTGAGAGTGGCGGCGCGCCGGCCGAGGCGGACGCGACGGCGACATTCGAGACGGTGCCGCCCGCCCCCGAGACCGCCGAGGAGCCCTCCCCGGGCGGCGATCCCGCCGAGCCGGAACCCGAGGGGAGCGCCGACAGTGGGCCACCTCCCAACTTCCACGACGATCCCCGCGGCGGAATCTTCGCGGACTTCCAGCGGGGCTTCGACCGCGATCACCCGTTCGGTTCTCTCGATGCTTTCTGCCTCCCCCACGACGCGCCGGCCGAGGCGCTGCGGGCCACCGGAGCGGGAATCGGCGCCGGCGCCGTCACCTTCGTGCACATGCGCTCGAAGATTGAGGAGCTCATCGGTCTCGGCCTCGGCGTCGATGTCGGCGACACGGCGGACATGTTCGACACCTTGACCCGCATCGTCAACGAGCGCTGCGGCGGCGTACAGGGACGCCGGATCGATCTGAGGCTGGTGGAGGTGTCGGCTCTGGGCGGCGGCGGTACCGACATCGACACGCTGCGCAACGCCGCCTGCATCGAGGCCACTGAGGGCCATGACGCCGTCATCGTTATGAACGTCACGACTTTCCAGGGCACCGCCGTGCTCTGCGTCACCGAAGAGCACGATTCCGCGTTCATCAGCCACGAGGCCCTGCCGCAGGAGTACATGGCGCGGGGCGACGGGCGCCTGCTCACAACCGCCACCACGCTGGAGGAGATCCTGAGCGCCCTCGCCAACTACGCCATCGACAGCGGCGACCTCGAGGGCCGTCGGGTCGCCGTCGTGGCCCCCAGCACGCCCGGCGAGGCCGAGGCGGTCGAGGCCAGCCTGGTGGCGACCCTGGAAGCGGCAGGTGTGGACGTGGCCGTCTTCGACGTCATCGACTGCGCCGGCACGTCCATCTGTACCGGCGGCATGTCCGAGTCGGTCCAACGCCTCATCGACGAGGGGGTGGAGGTGCTGTTCCCCACGCTCAACCCGGTCTCGCTGCCGTCTTACATCACCGAGATGGCGGCCCAAGGCTTCGAGCCCGGCGATGTGCAGTTCTACAACTCCGAATTCAACAGCCAAGCCAACGAGGTGGTGGCCGGCCTGATCGTCACGTTCGGCGGCGCGGCGGCGGGCGAGCTCTACGAGGGCGCGATCCTTCTGGGGCACCTCGATACGGGCCGCTTCCGGGATCCGGACTGGAATCCGTCCGCCTTCGACGAGATGTGCATGCGGGAATACCGGGAGAACTCTCCGACAGGCGAGGACTACGACCCGCGCGACCCCGTCGAGACCAACAAGTACGGGATCCTGGTCCTCAGCTGCAGCGAGTACCGGGTGGCCCTCCGCGCCCTCTACGACGCCGGCCCCAACCCCAGCCGCGCCGACATCTTCGCCGCTCTGCAGAACCTCGGCCCGGTGGACCTGCCGAGCATGCTGCCGGGCTCGCTCGCCCCCGGGAAGCGGGCCATGGGCGACTCGCTGCTGCCGACGACGTTCCGCTATCCCTGCCCCATCGAGGGCCTCGGGACCGCTACTGACATCTGCCTGATTCCGAGCGACTACCGCGAACTGCGCGTCAAGGTCAACTGAGCGTTCGGCGGCCCGCTGTGGGTGGTCGCGGCCCGTTCGGACACCCCTCAGGGACGGCGGGGGAACCGGCTGAAGTCGGGGGGCGTGCGGTTGACGTAGCTGTCCCGGCCGTGCTGCGCCTCGGCGGTCTGGTAGAAGAGCAGCGTGGCGTCGCCCGCCAGCTGCTGGATGCCGGCGAGGCCGTCGTCGGCGGCGTTCATGGATGCCTTCAGCATGCGCAGCGCCAGCGGTGAGTGCTCGAGCATGCGCCGGCACCAGCGCACCGTCTCGACCTCGAGTTCCTCGAGCGGCACGACCGCGTTGACGAGCCCCATGTCGAGGGCCTCGGTGGCGCCGTACTGGCGGCACAGGTACCAGATCTCCCGGGCCTTCTTCTGCCCCACGTGGCGGGCCAGCAGGCCCGATCCGTAGCCGCCGTCGAAGGAGCCCACGCGGGGGCCGGTCTGGCCGAAGACGGCGTTGTCGGCGGCGATGCTGAGGTCGCAGACGATGTGCAGCACGTGCCCGCCGCCGATGGCGTAGCCGGCCACCATGGCGACCACCGGCTTGGGGGTGCGGCGGATCTGGACCTGCAGGTCCAGCACGTTGAGGCGCCCGATGCCCTTGCGGGCCACCTCGTCGTCGCCTAGGTAGCCGTCGTCGCCCCTGATGCGCTGGTCGCCGCCGGAGCAGAACGCCAGGTCCCCGGCACCGCAGAGGATCACAGCGCCGATCCGGTCGTCGTCCCGCGCCCGGTTGAGGGCGTCGGCGAGCTCGAAGAGCGTCTGGGGGCGGAAGGCGTTGCGGACCTCGGGGCGCCGGATCGTGAGCTTGGCGATGCCGTCGGCGGTGGCGTAGCCGATGTCACCGTAGGACTCACTGCCCTCCTGCCAGTCGGCGCCGGGCCGGATGAGGCTCTCGGCGGGGTCCGCGGCGCCCCGCGGCCGGGGAGCGGCGAAGGGATCCGAATCGCTGGACGGTCTGGCGTCGCTGGAGGAATTCACGGGTTCTCCTGGTTGATCGTCGAGGGTTGGCGCGTTGTGGCGGCGTGGGTATTCGGTCGCTGATTACACGGTATTGCCCGGTGAACCGCCTGCCGCGGCAACGAGAACCGCGGGCGCGGGGCGCCTGGTCGGTGGCCGACGGGTGGAGCGCCGCCTGTCAGGCGCCGGACTCGCCGAGCGCGGTCAGCCGGCCGGGATCGGGGGCGAGCCCGAGTCCCGGCTCCGGCGACAGTCGCAGCGCGCCGTCACGCACGGGCAGCGGCGCGCAGACGTCCTCCAGCAGCATCGTGGCGGTGCCGAGGCCTGCAGGCGGGCCGCCGGCGACCGCGGCGACATGGGTGGCCATCGCCAGCCCCACGGCACTCTCGAGGAAGGAGCCGACGATCACCTCGGTGCCGCTCTCCCGCAGCGCGGCCACGGCCCGGAGGACGGCCCTGGGATCACCCAAGGCGGAGGGTTTCAGGACGGCGACGCCCACGCCGAGCGGCAGGTGGCGATGAAGGTCGGTCAGCGGCGGCAGGCTCTCGTCGGCGGCGATCGGGACGGACGTGCGCGCCTGCAGCGCCCGGAGTTCGTCGAGTCCCTGGCAGGGTTCCTCCACGAGTTCGGGTTCGAACCGGCCGAGCGCCTCGACGGCGACGGGCGCCTCCGATCCCCAGGCACCGTTGGCATCGAGGCGCAGTGCCACATCCGTTGACACCTCTCGCACCGCCGCCACACGGGCCACGTCGGTGGCCAAGGGCCGGTTCCCCACCTTGAGCTTGACGGTCCCGTATCCCGCGGCGCCGGCAGCCGCCGCAGCACCGGCGACCGCCGAGGGTGTCTCGCCCTCGAGCAGCGCTGCGGTGGCCACCGCGCCCGAGACCGGATCTGGGGGCTCCGGCGTTTCCGATGCCAAGAACTCGGCGAGAGTCAGGCCGCGCCGGCGGGCTTCCAAGTCGGCCGCGGCTCCAGCGATCGCCGCCCACGCGCACGGCGCGCCGCGGAGCCGTGCATCGATGTGGGAGATCAGGGACGCCGGATCACCGGTCGGCGCGGCAGAACGCAGCCAGCGTGCCAGTACGTCGGCGGTGGTCGCTAGGTCGGGACCGTGCCAGCCCCGAAGCGGGGCCGCCTCACCCCATCCCGAGTTTCCCCGCGCATCGCGCAGGCACACGAGCAGGCCGCGTCTGTGGGTGATCGGTCCGCGGCCGGTCGCGAGCGGCTCGCGCAGCGGCAGCACGTAGCGGTACAGCGAGGCCACCGGGCCACCGCCGGCGCTCGCGCCTGTCATGTGCGGCGACTGTCGCTCGACAGAGCGTCCCGGACGGTCATCTCGACGAGCCGGTGTTGCGCCACATTCGCCTCCGCGTCCACCGGGATCTCTATGACGTCGACGGCGCCGGAGGATACGGAGGCCTTCAGCGCCTCGCGGAGTTCCGTTGCCTGGCTGACAAGGTCGTGACGGACGCCGAGGCCCGTCACGACCGTGGCCAGATCGGCGCCGTGGGGAGTGAGGAAGAATTGCTCGAAGTCGAGCCGTGGGACCGCCTCGGCCACGGGAAGGAACGAGAAGATCCCGCCGCCGTCGTTGTTGGGCACCACGATCGTGAGATCGACCCCGAGGCGGACCGCGCCGAGAAGTCCACCGACGTCGTGGAGCAGTGCCAGGTCTCCGGCGAGCAGCACGACGGGCGGCGCAGCGGCGGCCAAACCGGCGGCAGCGGAGACGACGCCGTCGATCCCGTTGGTGCCTCGGTGCGCCACGACACGGGGCAGCTCTCCGTCGGGGGCCAAGAAGGCGTCCAAGTCTCGCACGGGCATGCTGTTCGAGGCGTAGAGGATGGTTTCGGGCCCGAGAATCTCGCCGAGCGCGCGAGCCGCGCCCGCCTCCAGCAGCGGTCCCGATCGGAGAGTCTTGGTGATCGCCTGCTGTGCGACGGCCTCGATCTCCTGCCACGCCGGCGCCCAAGCGGAGTCGCGCCGGTCGGCCGGGCGGTCAGGTGATGCGCAGTCGATGTCCGCATGAGCGGTGGGCGAGTCGTTCCCAGTGGCCCCGAGAGCGGTCAGAGCCCCGCGCGCGAGAGCGCCGATCGGACTCTGCCACTGGCCGGCCGGCACCGTGGTCGGCTCGGGCCACCGGTCGAGGGGATCGACGAGCCAGGTCTCCGATCCCCATCCGGCCAGGCCCTCCCGCAGCACCCGCCCCGCGGTGGGATGACCCGTCCTGATGATCACCTCAGGCCGGTGAGCGTCCCAGAAGGACGGCGTGTTGGCCAGATGATGACCGGTGGCGATGATCGTGGCGCCATCAGAGCCGCCGCGGCGCAGCCCCGAGGCGGCGTCTGCGATGATGGGCCAACCTGCCAGGGCCGCCAAGCGCTTGAGCGCTGCTGCGTCGGCGCCGGAGAGGTCCGCCGGTCCGACCGCCAGCAAGCCCCGGTCGTGGCGCCGCACGAGGTGGGCCAGCGACGCCACCTCGCTCGGAGATGCCGCCGGCGACCGGTGCACGGCGCGCCGGCCGGATGTCGCGCTCGCCGTGGCGGGCGCATTCCCGGCGGGCGGCTCGAGAGGCTCGCGCAGGGGAACGTTGAGGTGCACGGGGCCGGCCGGTGGGCCTGACGCGGTGGCGACGGCTCGCCGGGCGACATAGCGCGCGTGGTCCGGCCTGACCTCGTCGGGCACGGGCAGGTCGGCGGACCAGCGGACGTGTCCGCCGTACAGGCCGATCTGGTCGATCGTCTGGCCGGCGCCGCGGTCGCGCAACTCCGGGGGACGGTCGGCGGTCAGGGCCACCAGGGCCACCCCGTCGTAGAACGCCTCGGTCACCGCCGGCAGGTAGTTGGCGGCAGCACTGCCCGAGGTGCAGATCAGGGCGACGCACCGGCCCTCGGCCTTGGCGAGGCCGAGGGCGAAGAAGCCGCCGGCCCGCTCGTCGAGTTGCACCCAGCAGCGCAGCCGCGGCTCGGCGTGGGCGGACAGCACCAGCGGCGCCGAGCGCGAACCCGGCGAGCAGACCACGTGGCGCACGCCCCGGATCGCCAACTCCTCGAAGAACGCACCGAAGTACTCGTATGCGGTCACTGCTGGCGCGCGCCTCCGAGTGGTGCGTCGTCGGTGACCGCCGGCACCGCGTTCAGCTTCGAGGCGGTCTCGCGCAGCTCCGCGGCGGGATCGGATTCCTCCACCACGCCAGAACCGGCGAAAAGCGATATCTCGTTGGTCTCCGGGTCCAGCAGGCCCGAGCGGAGCGCCATGCAGAACTCACCGTTGCCGGCCAGGTCGGTCCACCCCACCGGGCCGGCGAACCAGCCGCGGCCCGCCGGCTCGTGGCGGCGGAGGAAGTCCAGCGCGGCCGCCACCGGCCGGCCCGCGACCGCAGGGGTGGGATGCAGGGCGCCGGCGAGTTCGAGGATTGCGCCGGGAGCGGTGGCGAAACGCCCCCGCACCGGGGTGCAGAGGTGCTGGATGCCGGGCAGGGCGCGCACGTACGGTTCAGACGGGCAAGGATCCAGCATGACCCCGGCGCCGGTCATGGCTTCGTGCAGGTGCTCGACCACGGCGTCGTGCTCGCGCCGCTCCTTGCGGCTGGCCAGCATCGCGCCGGCCAGAGCGGCGTCCCGGGTGGGATCGTCGTCGCGGGGGCACGATCCGGCCAGGGCATCGGCCTCGGCGCTGCCGTCGGCCGTCCGGACCAGCAACTCGGGCGTGGCGCCCAGCAGGGTCCGGCCCCCGCAGCTCACGGCGTAGCAAGTTGCGGAGGGGTAGCGGGCTACCAGCCGCCGCAGCAACTCGACGACGGCCGCGTCGCCCGGCGAACCGGCGAGACGGACCGTGACCTGCCGGCCCGGTACGACCTTCCCGAGCGCACCCGCCCGGATCTGCCCCAGTGCGGCATCGATCGTGGCCGCGTAGCCGTCGTCGGCGGCGCCGTTCGGCCCGAGCAGCACCAGCGGAGTCGGCGGCGGAACCGCTCCGGCGGCGGCTCGCAGCAGCTGGACCGCCCGTTGCGACGCCTCCGCCAGCAGATCCGCCGGCGCCGCCACGAGCCAGCGCAGCGCCCCTTGCTCGGCGATTCCCAGCAGCTCCGGCAGCACGAGGGTCCCCGCACCGAACCCCGCCCAGCGGGACTGCTCGCCGCCGGGCTGCGAGTCGAAGGCGAACCCGCCGCACAGGACCGGCCCCGACGGGCCGGCGCCCGAGTGGTTCGACCCGGCGGCGCCCCAGAGGTCTCGGGAGACCTCCGAGACGAAGCGGGCCGCCTCGCTGAAGCGTTCCCGCCGGCCGCCCGGCCGCCACTGCAGCGCCGCGCCGATGCCGACGAGCGCCAATCCCCGCTCGGGTTGGATCCAACAGAAGCGCTGGCTGCCGGCCGGAGCGGCGGCGAAGGCGGCCAGCGGGTCCGCGCCCGGGGGCGCCGGCAACTCCTGGCACCGCAGGTCACGGGCCGCTGGGCGTCCCCGAGCGTCGAGAGGCGCCTCCCCGGCCGCGAGGCTCATCGGGAGGACTCCGGTCAGCGGTCCCGAGGGAATCAGCCGCGCCGCGGCCGCGGAATCGCCCGGGGTGGGGCCGTGGTGCGACGCCGGCGAGTAGCCGGGCGCGGGGTTCGGTCGAGGTTTTCCGCATCGCGCTGCACGCTGGAAGTATACGAGTGGGACACCGCGGGACCGTCCGATTGCCGGCCCGCTGCGGGACGGACGGGCAGGCGCCGCGGCGGGGACCTGCGAGGCGGGATTGGCTTGCTACGCTGCCGCGAGGTGCGATCGTCAGGGCGAGGACGGAATCGCCGGACGGCGCGGTGGCCCATTGTCTTCCTCGTTTGCCTGCTGGGGACACTGCCCGCTGCGCCGCCGAGCGTTGCTCAAGAGACGGTCGCCGAGGCGCGGGCCGAGTTGGAGCGGGTCGAGGAGGAGAAGCTGGCCCTGCAGGCCCGGATCGACGTGCTGGCCGCCGAGGACGTGGACGTGTTCCGGGCGCTGCAGGCGGCAGAGGAACTGGTGGCGCGCCAGGTTGCGCAAGTCGAGGCGGCCGAGCAGGAGCTCCGGGCGCAGATCGCCGTCCAGCGCCAGAACGAGGCGGCGATCGGGTGGGCTCGGTTGGACATCAGCGACGTGCGCCGGGATGCTGAAGCGGTCATCGTCGAGGTGTACCTGCAGGCGGGCAGCGAACGGACCACCACCCTGCTGGCCTCGGAGGACCTGACGCACGGGCTGCGCCGCCTGGCGCTGCTGGAGGCCGTGCACGGCCATGCCGGAGATCTGCTGGAGGACATCCGCCTGGCCGAGGATCGCTACGACGCGGCGCTGGCCGAGGCCGCCGCCTCGGTCGCCGTGGTGGAGCGGCTGCGGGTGGTCCTGGAAGGCGACCTGGCGGTGCTGGAGGAGCGGCGCGCCCAGCAGGCCGCCGTCAAGGCCGAGCTGGACAAGCGCCGGCGGGCCCTGGAGGCCGAGTTCGCCGCCTGGGACCGGGAGGCCTCCGAACTCGAGAACTTCATCCAGGTGGAGGAGTACCGCCAGAAGGCCGAGGCGTGGGTGCAGGCCCAGGAGGAGGCGGCGGGCGCCGCGGCCGGATTCCTCTGGCCCACCGCCGGCGTGGTGAGTTCGGGCTACGGCAACCGCCTGCACCCGATCTTGGGCGTCTACCGGCTGCACGCCGGGATCGACCTGGGGACCGCGCACGGGCAGCCGGTCTACGCCTCGCGGGCCGGGGTGGTCATCACCGCCGGCCCCTGGGGCGGCTACGGCAACGCCGTGGTGCTCGACCACGGCAACGAGCTCTCCTCGGTGTACGCCCACCTCTCGCAGGTGACCGTGCGCCCGGGCGATCTGGTCGCCGGCCTCCAGCAGGTCGGCAACATCGGCTCGACCGGGCTCTCGACCGGGCCGCACCTGCACTTCGAGATTCGCCGCAACGGCACGGCCGTGGATCCGCTGGGATACCTCCCGTGACCGCGCCGTCCAGGTCGGTGGCGCTGCTGACCGACCAGTACGAGTTGACGATGATCGACGCCGCGCTGCGCTCGGACGTGGCCGACCTGCCCGCCACCTTCGAGGTGTTCTGCCGCCGCCTGCCGCCGGGACGCCGCTACGGGGTCGTGGCCGGAACCGGTCGCCTGCTGGCGGCGCTGGAGGACTTCCGCTTCGGTCCCGAGGAACTGGACTTCCTGCGCCAGGGCGGCGTCGTCTCCGAGGTCGGCTTGGCGCGCCTGGCAGACTTCTCCTTCTCCGGGGACATCTGCGGGTACCGCGAGGGCGAGTTCTACGTTCCCGGCTCGCCCATCTTGAGCGTGAGCGGCAGCTTCGCCGAGACGGTCGTGCTGGAAACCCTGGTGCTGTCGATCCTCAACCACGACTCCGCCATCGCCGCCGCCGCGACGCGCATGCGGGCGGCGGCCGGAGACCGGATGCTGCTGGAGGGGGGCAGCCGGCGCACCCACGAGGAGGCGGCCCCGGCAGCGGCCCGCGCCGCCTACGTGTGCGGCTTCGACGCCACCTCCAACCTGGAGGCCGGGCGCCGCTTCGGCGTGCCCACCGGCGGCACGATCGGGCACGCCTTCATCCTGGCGCACGCCGACGAGCGCGCCGCCATGGCGGCCCAGGCGGACCTCCTGGGCCCCGCCAGCACCTATCTGGTGGACACCTACGACGTCGCCGAGGGCGTGCGGCGGGCGGTGGAGGCGGCCGGCCCAGCCATGGGCGCGCTGCGCATCGACTCGGGAGACCTGGCGGCCTCGGCGGTGGCGGTGCGCCGCCAGCTCGACGAACTCGGCGCGCACCGGACCCGCATCATCCTGTCGGGCGACCTGGACGAGCACGACATCGCCGAGCTGGCCGCGGCGCCCGCTGACGGGTACCTGGTGGGCACCGAGCTGGTGGTCGGCGCCGGTGCGCCGACCGCGGGTCTGGTTTACAAGCTCGTGGAGATCGACGGGCGGCCGGTGCGCAAGCGATCCCTGGCCAAGTCCTGGCGTCCAGGCCGCAAGCGCGCCTTCCGCCTGCTCGGCGATGCGGGCACAGCGACGGTGGAGCTGCTGCTGGAACCCGGCGCGCCGGCGCCTCCCGGCGCGCTGGCCTTGCAGACCGATTTGGTGCGCGGCGGCCGGCTGGTGCGCGGCGCTCGGGCCGCGTCGCCGGCGTCGAGCGATCCCGCCCACAGCACGCGGGAGGCCCGCGACTACCATCGCGCGGCGCTCGGGCGGCTCGCGTCCGAGGCGTTCGGCCTGAGCCCCGGCGAGCCCTGGCTCCCCGTCGAGCCCGTACTGGAGGACACCTGAAGCAGACCGGCAGCGGAGACGGCCGGGCGTCTCGCGCCCTGGTGATCGTGGACGTGCAGAACGATTTCTGTGACGTCGCGGGCGCTTCCCTGCCCGTGTCCGGGGGCGCCGCCCTAGCGGGGCGCATCAGCGGTTACATGCGTCAGTCGGCCGGTCTGTACGCAGCCTCGGTGGCCACCCGGGACTGGCACATCGATCCCGGCGACCACTTCTCCTCCGAGCCCGACTACGCGGGGACCTGGCCCCCGCACTGCCGTGCCGGCAGCAGCGGCGCCGACTTCCACCCGGATCTGGCGACCGAGCCGCTAGCGGAGATCTTCTCCAAGGGCCAGTTCTCGGCGAGCTACACCGGCTTCGACGGTGTAGCCGGCGACGGGGCCCCGCTGGAGGACTGGCTGCGGTCCCGCCGGCTGGAGGCGCTCGACATCGTGGGGATCGCCACCGATTACTGCGTGCGCGCCACGGTGCTGGACGCCGTCCGGCTGGGATTCTCCGCCCGGGTGCTGGCGGATCTCTGCGCGGGCGTGGCCCCCGAGAGCACCCGCGCGGCGCTGGAGGAGATGGCTGCGGTGGCCGAGGTGGTGCTCGAGCCGACCAACTGAGGCCCGGCGCGCCGGGCCGCGGCCTAGCGGATGGCCCGGGCGGGCGTGCGGAAGGACAGCAGTTCGGTGAGGCCCGTGAGCGTCTCGGCCAGGGCGGTCACCGGATCCTCCTGGCGCGGCGTCTCGGCGGCGTTGCGCAGGCGGACCTCCTTGACCGAGAACCGCAGGCGGTGCTCCACCATGCTCATGAGCAGCGTCGGGTGGCTGCTGCCGGGCGGAACGTGGTCGATGATCTCCTGCAGCGCCTCCGCGTCGTAGAGCCGCACCGGCGACCCCATGTCGTTGCGCCGGATCCCGAACGCCACGCCGGCCAGCGGGCGCAGCGCCCGCCCGGCGAGGGCGCGTCGATCTCCGATCACGACTCGGGCCCCGCCCTCGTAGGCGTCCAGCAGGCGGGCTATGTCGCTGTAGCCCACCCGCACTTCGCCGCCGATCAGGAGCACCAGGTCGGCGCCGGTCACGAGCGCCAGCGTGCAGGCCTTGCGGGCGTCGAAGCGCTGCCCGCTCGGCGGCGCCAGGACGGTGTGCTCCCGGGCGAGCCTGGCGAGCGTCTCCCCGAGCATCGAGGCGTCCCCGGCGGAGGGGCGCATCAGCACCGCCGTGACGTTGCGGCGGGCCGGGGGGTCACTCATTTGCAGCGACGCTAGCGGTTCGGGTGGCTCAGGACTCTTCCGGTGTCGCCGCGGCGGGCGAGCCGGGATGCTCCGAGCCTGTCAGGTAGATCGCGGCGACAGCGAAGATGACGATGGCGGTGGTGGCGAGCTGGGCCAGGAAGCCGCTGCCGAGGCCGTAGTCCACGATGACCCGCAGACCGTTCTCAAGGTCCTGGCTGTAGTCGAGCGAGTAGTCGACGGCCAGAGCGGCGGCGATGTCCGCCACGAAGTAGACCACGAACCCGCTCAGGAACGCCGCGGCGAGCTGGCGGCGCAGACACCAGACGGCGAGGGGGGCGGCGAGGGCGAAGATCAGCCAAGCGGCCAGTTCGGGGATGAACTGGGCCCCCTCGAGGCGGGCGACGAGGCCCCGATGGAGTATCTCCGGCGGCAGCGGCTCGCTGAGGGCGTTGCCGGACTCGTTGACGGGCGTCCGGCGGATGCTGATGACGTACGTGGGCAGGAACCGCGCCACGATCCAGCCGGTGCTCACGGCGGCGGCGCCGAGCACCAGCCAGGGACTGTGCGGCCGCCCGTCGGGCCGGCAGCCCCCGCGGCACTCGTCGCTGACGAGCAGGCCCGCGAAGGCGGCCGCCCCGAGCTGCACGACGTAGGAGGCCAGGCCCAGCCAGAATCCGGGGCCCGCATGCGCGTCGTTGTAGGTGAACATGCCGAAGCTGTTCTCGGCGAGGGCGTAGAACATGCCGGCTGTGAGGCCGCAGATCCCGACCGCGCCGGCCCGGCGGTGACCGGGGCGCCACACGCAGAACAGCATCATGGCGAAGGCGCCCAGCATGATGCAGTTGAACCACAGGTTCACCGGGTCGTGCACCAGCAGGCCGGTCTCGTCGTCCCAGCGGAAGTACAGCGACAGGATCCAGAGGGCGACCGCGGCGACGCCGAGTTGGAGCACACCGAGGAGTCGCCGCCGGGCCGGTGCCTCGGCGGCGTAGAACGGAACGACCTTCACGCGCCGGAGGCTATACGCCGCGGGCGGCGCGCACGAAGACGCCGCGGCAAGGCGGGGGAGGCACCGGCAGCGGGTTAGAGTCCCCCCGTGCCCCGGCCGCCGGCAGTGGATCTCTACAGCGACACGCAGACGAAGCCCACCGACGCCATGCGCCGAGCCATGGCGACCGCCGAGGTGGGCGACGAGCAGCAGCGCACCGATCCCACGGTCAACCGGCTGTGCGACCGGGTGGCGGAGATGCTGGGGCACGAGGCGGGCCTCTTCCTGCCCACCGGCACGATGTGCAACCTCGTGGCCGTGGCGGCGCACACCTCGCCCGGCGACGCCGTCGTGGCGTCTGCGGACAGCCACATCGTGCGTTCCGAGACGGGCGGCGCGGCCGCCTACTCGGGGGTGATCACCGACCTGCTGCAAAGCGACGGGGGTCGCTTCGGCCCCGAGGCCACCGCCGAGGCCCTCGCGCCCGGGAACGCCTACCGGCCCTGGCCCCGCCTCCTCTGCCTCGAGCAGACCCACAACTTCGGCGGCGGCACCGTGTGGCCGCTGCCGCAGTACCGGGCCGTCGCGGCGGCAGCGCACGAGAAGTCGGTGCCGGTGCACACCGACGGCGCCCGGCTGTTCAACGCCACCGTGGCGTCGGGGACCGAGGCGGCCGACTGGGGCCGGCCAGTGGATTCCATCTGGATCGACTTCACCAAGGGCCTCGGGGCGCCCATCGGGGCCGTCCTGGCCGGGCCGAGCGACTTCATCGAGGCGGCGCGCGTGCACAAGCACCGCTGCGGGGGCGCCATGCGGCAGGCTGGCATCGCCGCCGCCGGCTGCCTCCACGCGCTCGACCACCACATCGACCGCCTCGCCGACGACCACGCCAACGCGGCCCGCCTGGCCGCGGGGATCTCGGCCCTCGGTCTGGGCGCCGAGGACGTCGAGACCAACATGGTGTGGATCGACGTCACCGCCACCGGCTTGCGGGCGGCGGAGTTCCTGGAGCGCCTCGCCGCGCACGACGTCCGCATGAGCCGGGTGGAGGAGCGGGTGCGGGCCGTGACCCACCTCGACATCTCCGCCGGCGACATCGAGACGGCGATCGACGCAGTGGGCGCGGTCCTGGCCGCGGGCCGGTCGGAACCCGGAGGGTAGAATCCTCGGCGGGATTCGGTCCGTCGTCGGAGGAGCAGGCCTGTGGACAGCGAGTTCTCCGGTCGAGAGTTGCATCTTCCCGACCTGTCGATCTCCGGCTTCCGGGGAATCGAGCATCTGGAGATCGGCAAGTTGGGCCGGGTTACGCTCCTTGCCGGCCGCAACGGCGTCGGCAAGACGGCCGTCCTCGATGCCGTCCGCGTGTACGCGGGACAGTCGGATCCGGCGACCTTGGACGCAGTCCTCGATGAACGGTGTGAGGTCCTTCAGGTTGCCGGTGCGGACACACATCCGCTGGATGTCCCTGACTACCTGGCGCTCTTCCATCGGCGGGGACCGGAGCGAGACAAGACTGTCTCGATAGGGTCGCCCGGCCTTGGGCGGATGCTGACGCTGGCCGCCTGCAGGATGTCCGAGCTAGAAGAAGGCGACCGGACATTGCTGAACGGCGACAACGACCTCGAGACACTCGTTCTCAAGGTGGGTTTTGGGGGCTCGCTGACGTTCCTCCCCGTTCCGATTACCGAGGACCGATTTCTGACCTGGAGCACGCCTGGCAGGTCGGGTTCCGGGCGGCACCGTGTGCGCCGCTCCGATGACTCGCCGGCGCCCATCAAATGCCAAGCACTGGGGCCCGATGTGCCCACCGATTACGAGATGCTCGAGACCTGGGAGCACGTTGCGCTCACCTCCGACGAAGATCGTGCCGTGGAGGCGCTGAGACTCGTCCACGGCGATGGGATCGAGCGTGTTGCCTTCGTTGGGGGCGGAGGGGCGAGATCTCGCGGCGCACGGGCGATTGTCAAACTTCAGGATCGCCCGGGGACCGTCCTGCTGCGCAGCCTCGGCGACGGTGCCGCCCGGATGTTCGCCGCGGCCCTGGCGCTGGCGACCTGCCGGGGCGGTTTCCTCGTGATCGACGAGGCCGAGAACGGAATCCATCACCGCGTCCAGGAGGACTACTGGCGGATGATCCTGCAGACTGCTGCCGACAACAATGTGCAGGTAATCGCGACGACCCACAGTTGGGACTGTGTCGGCGGTTTCGCCCGCGCCGCGGCGGCACTCGATGACGTCGAGGGGCGTCTCGTCCGTCTCGAACGCCGCGGCGAGGAGCTCCGGGCCGTCGAGTACGACGAGGACCTGCTCGCGACGGTTGCCGAGCAGCGGATAGAGGTCCGCTGACGTGCTA
>LXNI01000637.1_pt1 | contig 38820 bp, 31 predicted proteins | sample 809091 | NCBI WGS metagenome assembly LXNI01 (sample SAMN04870527, study PRJNA318959) | sponge metagenome | biome: 01000161; feature: marine sponge reef; material: water | host: Sarcotragus foetidus | place: Greece: Milos, Mediterranean Sea | collected 2013-05-29 | depth 5-7 m
GTGTCGTGGTAGCGGAACACGTTGGACTGGAGGTAGGTCATCGACGACCGCAGCGCATGGTCCACCGCGCCCTGATCGGTCTCGGCCACAAACGCTCCGGTGGTCACCATCAAGTTGTCGTTGACGAACGCCCCTACCGGCTCGGCATTGACGATGTCGCGCTTGTAGGCCTCCAGCACCGGGGCCAGCTCGTCGAGAGCCCCCACCGAGAAGCCGAGCACGCCGAGGCCCTTGCGGGCGGCCATGGCATAGCTGGTGACGTTGCCCGCCGCGTACCACATGGCCGGGTGGCCCTTGCCCCACGGCTTGGGGAGCACTTTGCGGGGCGGCAGCGACCAGAACTTGCCCTCGTAGCCCTCGTAGGTGTCCTGGGTCCACATCTTGGCGAACTCGCCGATCACGTCCTCCCAGATCTCCTTGGTGTGGGAGGTGTCGGTGATGCCCTCTTTGTGCAAGAACCCCAGGATCTCGTGGCTGCCCGCGCCCCGGCCGGTGCCGAACTCGAAGCGGCCGCCGGTCAGGTGGTCGAGCATGGCCACCCGCTCGGCCACTTTGGCCGGGTGGTTCACCTGGGGCAGCGGGTTGAAGATGCCCGATCCGATGTGGATTCGCTCGGTGGCATGCGCCAGATACCCGGCGATGGCGTCGTTGGCCGACATGTGGGAGTACTCGTCGAGGAAGTGGTGCTCGGGGAGCCACACATACTTGAACCCCGCCTTGTCGGCGGCGATCACCAGATCCAGTTCTTCCATGAACGCCTTGTGCTCGGCATCGGGGTCATTTTCCCGGCGATGCTGGGGCACGTACCCCTGGATGAAAAGTCCAAACTCCATGTCGGCCTCTCTGTCGGGTTGCGATTGGCTGATATTTCCTAGCATCCCGCCCGCCGCCGGGCCTAAGACTGGTGGCCCTTAGCGCATTTTGCCCGGCTCCCCCTAGGCTTCCGGGCCGTGCCTCCCATTAGACCCGAGCAACCCCCCACCCCGCCCCGAGACGCTTTCGCCATCCACCGGGCTCGGGTGGACGGCGACCTGTCGCTGGCCTATATCCGAGAGGGAGTCGGCGGCTACCCCCTAGTGCTGGTCCACGGCTACCCCGAGACCAAGCGCATCTGGTGGCGCAACATCATCCCGCTGGTCGAGGCCGGCTATGAGGTGATCGTGCCCGACCTGCGGGGCTACGGCGACTCCGACCTGTCCGACAACGACCAGTACGACCTGGTGCTGTACTCCCGCGACATCCACACCCTGGTGCACGACGTGCTCGGCCACGAGAAGGTCGGACTGCTGGGAGGCGACGTCGGCGGAGCGGTGATCGCGGACATGGCCAACCGCTGGCCTGGGTTCGCGGAGCGGATGGTGTTCTTCAACACTGTGGCCCCCTTCATCGTCGATCAGGTGGACTGGTACACCGAGCGGGGCCTGTCGCTGAACCCGCTGCCCCACGGCCCCACGGGTGACTACCGCATCCGCCAGGGCCGCGACCCCCACATCCTGCGGGCCGAGTTGGACACCCCCGACCGGTGCCGCCGCTACGTGCGGGACTTCTACGAGCACCGGCTACTGGCCTCGCAGTACTCCTTCGACGAGGACGGTTTCGACTTCATGACCGAGCCGTTCGCCGATCTGGAGCGGTTGGCCGCGGGGTGGTCGGTTTACCAACTGGAGTACGGCAGGCCGATGAGCGAACCGCCCATGATGGGCACCCAGGTGCAGGCCCCCACGCTCATTTTGTACGGTCCCGACGACCAGGTGGTGCCCAAAGACTTCCCCAAGCGCTGCGAGATCGCCTTCACCAACCGGGTGGGGCCGGTGGTGATCCCCGAGTGCGGCCACTTCCTCCAGTGGGAGCGGGCCGACGTGTTCAACGAGCTGGTCAAGTACTTCTATGCCGATCTGCGGGAGGGGCGTAGCTGATGCACCTCAACGAGTTCGCCGACACCATCGACCCGCTGGACATGACCGCCACCGCCGAGTTCGAGAGCCTGTGTACCAGCGCGGCCGACCTCGGCATCGCCCACGGCTCGGATGTCTCTTATGTGTCTCGCAACATCGTGGCCCGCCACCACCGCTTCCATTTCTCGGAGTGGGGCAGCCCTGATGCCGCCACTGTCCTGTTGCTGCACGGCGGCAACCAGTCGGCCCACTCCTGGGATCTGGTCAGCCTGGCGCTGGCCGACCGCTACCACGTGCTGGCCCTTGACCAGCGAGGCCACGGCGACAGCGAGTGGGCCCGAGACGCCGACTACTCCTCAGGCGCCATGGCCGCCGACGCCGCTGCCTTCTGCGAGGCGCTCGGGGTGGCCGACCCCATCATCATGGGCCACTCCATGGGCGGCATGAACACCATGCGCCTCACCCTCGACCACCCCGATCTGGCCAAGGCCATCGTGTTGGTGGACATCGGACCTGAGATCTCCGAGGTCGGCACCCAGGTCATCCGCACGTTCGTCACTGAGAATCGGGAGTTCCAAGATCTAGACGACTTCGTGGCCGCGGTGCAGAAGTACGACCCCTACCGCACCCGTGAGCACATCGAGCGCACCGTCAAGTACAACCTGCTCCAGCGGGTCGACGGCACCTACATCTCCAAGGTGGACCACGGCCCCCGGCTGGCCCACGGCGCCGAGCACCGCCGGGCCGGCGATCGGTTCACCATGGAAGACGCCGAGCGCATCGGCCAGCCGGTGCTGCTGGTGCGGGGTGCCGACTCCTGGGTGCTCACCGCCGAGGCCGCCGAGCGATTCGCCGACGCCCTGCCCCAGGGCCAGCTGGTGACCGTTCCCGATTGCAGCCACAACGTCCACGGGCAGAACACACCCGGATTTCTGGCCGCGGTCGAGCCGTTTCTAGCAAGCTTCACGCCATGAGCGACATCGGCGCCGCGGTAGAGGCCTGGGATGAGTGGTGCGAGCTTCTCAAGCGGATGGGCCGTGATGTCGTCGCCCCGCCCTATCCCACCGACGATGGCGGCGATCTGGAGATGCTCGAGCACCTGGCCGACAACGTGGAGGCGTTTTTGGGCTGGGAGGTTTTCCACGCCGACCCCACCTGCCCGTTCTTCAACCGCCAGAACGACTTGACCGTCCAGTGGGGCGGCCCCAACGCCGACAACGTGTACCGCCACGCCCGAATCGAGCCCGGCCGCCGCTATCGGATTACCGGCAATATGCACGGTTGCGACGACTTCATCCTGGCGCTGCGGGCCGGTTTCATGCACAACGACATCTGGGGCACCAAGGCCACCATCACCGCCCATGACCTCGGGCTCAGCCGCCACGACGACATCGACATCCTGCTGGGCGGCGACGAACCCGGCGCAGTGGCCATCCCCGACGGGGTGCTCTCGGCGTCGATCCGGGAGTACTACTTCGACTGGACCGCGGACGAGCCCGCCTTCTTCACCATCGAGTGCCTTAACCCCGACCCCCCCGCTCCCGTGCTCGACGGCCCAGTGTTCGCCAACCGGGTGCGCCGGGCCATGATGCAGATGACCGACTCCATAGAGCGCTGGAACGCCTACATGGTGATGAACCGGGCCGAGCGCATCGACAACAGCTTCACCAACCGCACCCTGGAGGTGTCCAAAGGCCTGTCCATGGCCCGCTACGAGTTCTGCTTCTGGGATCTGGAGCCCGACCAGGCTCTGATCGTGACCGCCGAGGTGCCCGAGGCCCACTACTGGGGGGCCCAGCTCTACATGATGGGCACCTTCGAACTGGTCGACACCTACGCCCACATCTCCTGCCGCAACCAATCCCAGAGCACGGTCGACTCCGACGGCAAAGTGCGCTACGTGGTGTGCGGCACCGACCCCGGCGCCGCCAACTGGCTCGACAACGCCAACCGCCGCAACGGCCTGTGCACCCTCCGCTGGTTCTGGCCCACCGGCGACCAAGCCATGACCCCCACCACCGAGGTTGTCGCCCTCGGAGACGTGGCCGCCGCCCTCCCCGCCGACCATCCCGCTGTCACTCCCGCCGACCGAGCCGCCGACCTAGCTACCCGCCAAGCCCACCTACGGCATCGGTTCCGGACCTGAGTAGCAGTACCAAGTTGCTGCTCGGCGCGGTATCTTCTTGGTGTGAGTTCTTCGACGCAGCGGGGACGGCAGTGATGCCAAAGCAGTACAAGCTGCCCTACACGCTGAAGGCGCCTTCCGAGGAGACCGAGAATATGTACCTTGCGGAAGTGCCTGTGCTTCCGGGTTGCCGAGCATGGGGTGCAACCGCCGAAGAGGCCCTGTTCAACCTGGAAGGCGTAACGGCGGACTTTATTGCGTCTTGTGAACACCACGGTGATCCACTTCCCGCTGCCATTGCGGCTGCTGGCGAGCTTGTAATCGCGGTTTGACCTATCGAGAACTCACCCGCAAGTTGCGTGCGCTTGGCTGCGAGTTCGATCGCCAGTCACGTGGCTCTCATGAGATCTGGCGGAATCCCGCCAGTGGCACGCGGACCACGATCCCTAACTGGGGCGGCAAAGATCTTCGGTCTGGAACGATTCGCGCCATACTGCGAGATCTTCAGGTCGATCGGAACGCCTTCGACAGGACTTGACGCCTCGGCCTCTCGTGATCTGCTTGTCTCTAATCAGGGCCGCATTAAACCGCCGCCGTCCACCTGGAAAGTCTCGCCGGTCACGTATTGACTCGCGTCTGACAACAGGAACCCGATCACCGGGGCGATGTCAGCGACCGGGTCGCCGTCGCGGCCCATGGGGTGGTTATCGAACAGGGCCTTGTAGGAGGCCAGACGGTCGGGGTCGTCGTCGGGCGGTGCCCGGTGGGCCACCGATGCCGGGTTCACGCAGTTCACGGTGATGCCGTCGCGACCCCACTCCCGGGCCGCGGTTCGGGTCAGCGAGCGAATGGCCTCCTTGGCTGCCCCGTACGGCCCATAACCCGGCCCTCCGGTGATCCCCACGTTGGTGCCGAAAGTGATGATGCGCCCCCGACCCTTGGCCGCCATATGGGGGTGTACTGCCTGCATGAACCACAGCGTGCCCTTGGGGCCGGTGTCGAACAGCACGTCCATGTCCGACTCGCCCACCTCCAACAGCGGCATGGTGGGACGGAACGACTGGGCATTGGCCACCAGCCCGTCCACCGTGCCCCATCGCTCCACCGTGCGGTCCACCACCTCGTTGGCGTGATCCTGGCTGCCCACCGACCCGGGCACCGCCAGCACGTCGCCTCCCCGATCCCGCAGTTCAGCCGCGGTGGCCTCGATCCGCTCAGGCTTGCGGCTGGTCACCGTCAGCTTCACCCCTTGGCCAACCAGGTACTCGGCGATACCCCGGCCGATGCCCTTTGAGGCCCCGGTGACGATTACGACCTGCCTTTCCAGCATCGCCTGAGCGTACTGTTCTAGGCAGTGCGAACTTGCTTCAGCCTTCAATGCGGCGACGATGAGCTGGACTCCTGACCCTCGGCCCGACTGGGTGGCGGCCGTAAACCGAGGCGACGCCGGCCCGGTGGTAGACGAGGCCCGCCGCCCATTCGACCCCGATCTGCTGATGGCCGAAGCCCTGGTCCGCCAGGGCCGGACACCCGACGACCGGGGTGCATTGGGCGACGGCGACTTCGTCGAGCCCCTCACCCTGTTCTGCCACGGACTGGAGCACGAGGCCGACCTCACCGTCATGGGCCGATGGATGTCGCGGCGCATGATCCTGCGCCTTTTGGAAGTTCGCATCCAGCTCAACGACTACATGGCCGCCGACCCCGGCACTCTGGACGAGCCCATCGAGGAGCCCATCTTCGTGATCGGTGCCCCCCGCACCGGCACCACCGTCATTCACGGCGTGCTGGCCCAAGACCAGGCTCATCGCGCCCCCGAGGGCTGGGAACTGCTGCGCCCGGTGCCCCCGCCCCACCCTGATCCCGACGTCCGGGCCGCCGATCCCCGCATCGCCCTGGCCGGCGCCGAGTTGGTCATGCCCCAGACCGTGGCCAGCGGCATGCTGGCGATTCACGAGTACTCCGGGCGCATGTTCAAAGAGTGTCTGTCGGCCATGTCGTTCGAGTTCCGCTCCGAGGAGATGGTGAGCCGCACCGACGTCCCCACCTATCAGGGGTGGTATGACACCGCCGATCTGCGCCCCGCCTACCGCACCTATCGCAAGGTGCTCCAGGTGTTGCAGCGGCGCATGCCCACCCGACGGTGGGTGCTCAAATCGCCCGCGCACCTCCAGGGCCTGCCCGCCCTGTTGGAGGTGTTCGACGACGCCCGCTTCGTGATCACCCATCGCGACCCCACCGCCATCTTGCCCTCGGTCACCAGCCTCATCGCCACCTTGCGCTGGGCCCACTCCGACCGGGTGGACTTCGCCGCCATCGGCCGCTACCACCTTGAGCTCTACGGCCGCAGCCTCGACAACCTCATCGACCTCATCGACTCCGGGCGCCTGGCCCCCGACCGCACCGCCCAAGTGCCCCACCGCCTGGTCAGCACCGACAAGCCGGCCGCTACCCACTCGGTCTATGAGCAGCTCGGCATGGAGCTGGCCCCAGAAACCGAGGAAGCAATAGCCGACTACGCAGCCGCCACCCCGCCCGGCAAACACGGCGAGCACCGCTACCAGTTTGAAGACCTTGGGCTCACCGGAGCCGAGGTACGAGCTCGTTTTGCCCGATACATCGAGCGTTTCGACATCCCGGTGGCTGACCATGAGTGAACAAGGCAATGGCTGACCAACAGCATCCCGAAACCGCCTCGGCCTATCGGCTGGCCGAGCTGCTGGGCGACCTGCCCCACCCCGACGACTTCGGTCCCGAGGCCTACGAGCTGGTGGAGCGCACCCGCGACCTGGTGGCCGCCGTGTCGGCCAACGACGCCGACCCCGCCACCCGGGCCGAGATCGCCCAAGCCCTGGCCGAGATCACCGAGCAGCTGCGGGCCGCGGCCCGCGATCCCCACATCGTGGTGGCCAAAGACCACGAGGGAACCATCTACAACCTCACCCAAGCCGGATCCGGCCTGCTCAACCCCCACGCCCCCCGATTGATCTTCGACCCGGTCCCCCTGCCCGACCCCGATGCCGAGCCCCGGCCGGTGGAGATGCGGGCCACCGTAACCCTCACCGAAGCCCACTCCGGCCCACCCCACCGAGCCCACGGCGGCGTAGTAGCCACCATCCTCGACGAAGCCCTGGGCACCGCCGCCACCCGAGCCGGCGCAACCGGCCTAACCGCCGGCATCAACATCCGCTACAAAGCCGGCGTCCCCCTCCACACCCTGCTGGAGGTCACCTGCCGCTACTCCCGCACCGAAGGCCGCAAACACATAGCCACCGGCGAACTGAGGGCCGGTGACACCATCTGCGCCACCGCCGAAGCGATCTTCATTACTGAGTCGCGGGCATAGGCCGTGTGCCACGATTATCGGCATGGTTGATGTCGCACCGCCGGACGAGGCGGAGATCCTAGGCACGGCGGTAACTGCCTCGGGGCTGGCCGCCGAAGCCCCGGTGAAGATCCCCGTCCAGCGCTACCTTTCCGCCGACTTTGCCGAGCTGGAGTACGAGCGAATGTGGCCCAAGGTGTGGCACGTGGCCTGCACCGTCGACCACATCGCCAACCCCGGCGACTGGTTCGAGCACCGCCTCGGCAAGTACTCGATCATCTTGGTGCGGGGCGAAGACGGCCTGCTCCGGGGCTTTCAGAACGTCTGCCGCCACCGGGGCAACTCCCTTTGCCAGGGCTCGGGCACCGGCATCACCGAGCTGCGCTGCCCCTACCACCGCTGGGCCTGGGACCTCACCGGCCGACTCCGGGAGATCCCCTCCCGCCGCGGCTTCGGCCCCATCAGCAATGACGACCTGCCGCTGGTGCCGGTTCAGGTGGACACCTGGGCCCGCCTGGTGTTCGTCAACCTGGATCTCGACGCCGATCCGCTGGCCGACTGGCTTGAGGGCATCCCCGACGACATCGCCTGGGCCAACCTGGACGAGTTCCGGGGCACCTACTCCACCGCCACTGCGGTGAACTGCAACTGGAAGGTGGTCAACGAGGGCTTCTCCGAGACCTACCACGTACAGGGCCTGCACCGGGAGATGTTGGGCAGCATCAACGACGTCAACTCCCCCCAGCGCATCTGGGACCGCCACGGCGTGTCGTACCAGCCCTACGGCGTGCCCAGCCCCCGCCTGGGCCGCAACGTGGACGACCAAGCGGTGTGGGACTCCTTCATAGTCACCCAGGGCGGCCGCATGGGACCGGATTACAACGAGCCCTGCCCCGCGCCCGAGGTGCCCGACGGCCAGACCCTCCAAGACGTGATCGCCCAGAAGATCAGAGACCACCAGGCCACTGTGGGCGTCGACCTGTCGGGCTACGACACCGCCCAGATCACCCACCTCAGCCAGTACAACCTCTTCCCCAACACCACCGTTTTGATCAGCGCCGACATCTTCACCGTGCTCACCGCGCGACCCGGCCCCAATCCCGACGAGGGCGAGCTGGCCACCATCCACCTCAGCCGGATGCCGTCGGACGACGCCCTGGCCTCCTCGCCGGTGCATGTCACCGTGCCCATGGACCAGGCCGATTTCGGGTTCGTGCTCAACCAGGACTTCAGCGTCATTCGCACCATGCAGAAGGGCCTCCACCAGCCCGGCTTCACCCATGTGTGGCTGTCGGGGGAGGAGTGCCGCATCGTCAACATGCACCGCAACCTGGAGCGCTACCTCAACCTCGAGCCCGGCGGCTGGGTGCCGGTCGACTCGGCCCGGTGAGCCTGCCCGAACACCCCGAGGCCATCACCCCTGACTGGCTCACCGAGAACCTGGCTGAGCGCTACCCCGGCACGGTGGTCACCTCGGTGGAGGTACTGGCCATCCACGCCGGCACCAACGCCAACGCCCGCCTCGGCGTCACCTACCAGGGCGACACCGATCTTCCCGCCACCATGTTCGCCAAAATCCCGCCGCTGGATCTCGACCGCCGAGCCCAGATCAACCAAACCGGCATGGGCCGCCGGGAGGCGCTGTTCTACCAGCGCCTCGCCCATCTGGTGCCAATGCACACACTCACGGCCTTCGTGGCCGCCTTCGATCCCGACACCGGGGCGTTCGTGCTGCTGCTGGAGGACCTGGACAACTCGGCCAAGTCATTGCCCGATTACAGCACGGGGGTACCAGTGGCCTACGCCGCCGAGGCCATGGACCACTTCGCCGAGCTCCACGCCCGCTACGAGGATCCCGACCGCCGGGCCGCCGAGGCCAGCTGGGTACCGCTGGCCAACAAGGGCAGCGACTACGGCGCCCGGCTCCTGCGCTACGGGCTCGACAACCACCGCGAGAAGCTCACCGACGCCTTCGCCGAGATCGCCGAGCTCTACATCGACCACACCGCCGAGCTCCACCAGGCGTGGGCCGCGGGACCCATCGGCGGGCCGGCCACCGTGCTCCAAGGCGACGGCCACATCGGCAACCTGTTCGTCACCGAGACCGGCGGGCCGGGCTTTTTGGACTGGGGCCTCGTCAACGTGGGCGCCCCCATGCGCGACGTGAGCTACTTCCTCAACATGTCCATGGCCCCCGCAGACCGCCTGGCCCACGACAAAGCCCTCATCCAGCGCTACCTCGAGGGCCGCATCGCCCACGGCGCCCAGCCCATCACGTTTGAAGATGCCTGGCTCGCCCACCGCATCCACGCCGCCTACACCGTCCCCGCCAGCTGCCAAGTGGTCACCTTCCCAGAAGACGCCTCCCCCGGCCGCCAAGCCTTCGCCGCCGCCTTCCTAGCCCGCTGCGAAGCCGCCCTAGCCGACCTAAACCCCCGCCCCGCCCTCCGCAACGCCTTAGGCCTCTAGCCGCCGATAAGCCACACGCTTTCGTCCAGATGTTGGTTATTTGGACAAATAGCCCTCGCCCGGTGATGCTTAGTGAGCAGCGACCCTTAGTGCAAGATCGACAGAATATTGTCGATGCCGGTCTTGACTACTCTTTATACTGTCGATATGGGAGGTCCAAAGGCATTTGCGCCGGTGACATTGGAAGCAGTTCGCCTACTGGGTAGCCGGGTGCGGCTGGGCCGCCGGGAGCGTCGGTGGACGGTTGCTGAGCTGGCTCAGCGAGTGGGGGTGTCACCGGTGACAATCCGCAAAGTGGAAAAGGGTGATCCCACCGTCGCCCTCGGCACCGCGTTCGAGGCTGCCGCGCTGGTAGGCGTGGCCTTGTTCCACGACCAGGCTTCACGCCGAGCGCTTGAAGCCGAGTACGCCGCCAGCAGGCTTGCCGTGTTGCCCGCGGCAATCCAACCTGCCCGAGTCGACGACGATTTCTGACGTGGTCGAGCATCCAACCGAGGCCTTTGTGTGGGTCTGGCTGCCGGGAGCGGCAGAGCCAGTGGTTGCCGGCCGGCTCACAGACCGAGGACCAGTCGTCACGTTCACCTATGGGAGGAGCTATCTCGAGCGGCCTAATGCCGTTGCCCTGTATCTGCCCGAACTCCCATTGCGGCGGGGAGAGATCACACCGATTTCTGGTGAGATCGCCGGATGCATGGCTGATGCCGGCCCTGATGCCTGGGGTCGGCGAGTCATTGAGTACCGGCGCATCGGGGAATCCGCCGACTTGGGAACGCTGGGCTATCTCTTGGCGTCTGGCTCCAATCGCGCCGGCGCGCTCGATTTCCAGCAATCGGCCACCGAGTACATCTCCCAAGGCGATGAATTGATACCGCTGGGCGAGCTTGCCGAAGTCGCCGAACGGATCGAGAGCGGCGCGCCCCTCTCCCCTGCGCTTGAGCGCGCTTTGCTCCATGGCAGCTCGATGGGCGGTGCGCGGCCCAAAGCGGTGCTCGCCGGCGGAACGCAGCAGAAGATTGCAAAGTTCACCTCGGTTTCCGATTCCTACCCCGTCGTCAAAGCGGAGTTCGTGGCCATGGAACTAGCCCGCCGGGCTGGTCTCAACGTCGCAGACGTTGGGCTCGAGACCGTTCTGGGCCGAGACGTTCTGCTGGTCAACCGATTCGACCGCATCGGTGGCGGGGGTCGGAAGATGGTGGTGTCGGCACTCACCATTTTGGAGCTGCACGATGCCGACGGCATGGCTGGCCGCTACGCCACCTATCCGGACCTTGCCTTCCACATCCGATCACGGTTTACCCATCCTGATACCACCCTTCGGGAGTTGTTTGCTCGCATCACCTTCAACATCCTCGTGGGCAACACCGACGACCATGCCCGCAATCACGCCGCGTTTTGGGACGGCACCCAGCTCACCTTGACTCCCGCCTATGACATTTGTCCTCAGGGAAGGGTCGGCGAAGAAGCTGCCCAAGCCATGGCCTTTGGAGACGACGGCGAGCGGCTGAGCCAAGTTGCCCGTTGCATCGCCCACGCCGACATTTACCACCTGACGGCTAACCAGGCGAGAGACATCGTGGACCACCAAATCGCCGTCATCGAAGACGAATGGCCATCGGTGTGCGATCAAGCCGAACTGACGAAAGCCGACCGCAACCGGCTATGGACCCGTCAATTCCTCAACCCCTTCGCTCTCTACGACTACTGACAGTCTGTCCTTCCTGACATCGGACTTCGAGCGTCCCATACGATGGCCCCATGGCTTTGGCCCAGGTGCAGACGCACGTCGAATTGCCGTTTCTCATCAACGATGCCGACAACCACTTCGTGGAGCCCCGCGACCTCTATGTGAACTACGTCGACCCCAAGTGGCGACACAAGGCGGTCACCTTCGAGGCCGACGAGCAGGGCCGCTGGGTGGGGGTGTTCGGGGGGCGGCCGTCGCGCATCGACCAGGCGGTGGCCATGGTGGCCGCCGACGACGAGACCGCCGCCGAAGTGGCCGCCCGAGCCGTGCCCCAAGCAGGCGACGAGAACCAGATGAAGCCGGGCCAGTCCAACATCCACTCACCGGGGATGCTGCTGTCCCGGCTCAACCCCTATCGCGATCTAACCGACGCCGAGCGGGTCGATCTCATCGCCTACTTCCGCGACCAAGAGGAGTCGTGGGGCAACCGCGATCTGCGGCTGGCCCTAATGGACAGCCAGGGCATCGGCGCCGCCCTCATGTTCCCCAACCAGGTGCTGTCGCTGGAGTACGAGTTCGCCGACGACGTCGACGGCATCTACGCCAACACTCGGGCCTACAACCGCTGGATCAACGAGGAGATCGGCTGGGGCTACCTCGACCGCATCTTCCTTCCCGCCTACATATCGCTGGCCGACCCCGACGAGGCCGCCGCCGAAGTCGAACTGGTGCTCAGCCAGGGCGCCACCGTTGTCCAGATCATCAGCGGCCACGTCCACGGCGGACGCCAAAACACCCGGGGCGGGCGATCTATGGCCGACCCCATATACGACGGCTTCTGGGCTCGCATCAACGAGGCCGGGGCCCGGGTGGTGACCCACTTAGGGGCCACCGACTACCAGAAGTACGGGGCCGACTGGAGCGAGGACCCCGAAGACGTGCTCGGCGACTTCGACGCCCTCCAATGGGTGCTCTACTGGGGCGACCGGCCCGCTATGGAGACGGTGGCCGCCATGGTGCTGCACAACCTCTTCGGCCGCTTCCCCAACGTGAAGGTGTGCCTGTCAGAACAGGGCACGGTGTGGCTGCCATACATCCTCCGCAAGATGGACCACGCCTACCTCATGGGCCGGGGGGCCAAGTGGGGGCCGAAGCTCGACCGCCGGCCCAGCGACATCTTCCGGGACCACTTCATCGTGGCCCCCTTTCCCGAGGAGAACGTGGCTCGGGTGGTGGAGGCGGTGGGCATCGAGCCCATCGTGTTCGGCTCCGACTTCCCCCACAGCGAGGGGCTGCCCTTCCCCGCCCTCTACGCCACCACCCAGCTCAAAGGCATGAGCGACGCCGACATCAAAACCATCATGTGCGACAACCTGGCCCGCTTCCTCAAGATCGAACCGTCGCCTGCGCCGTCGCCTGTTTGACATCCGTCCCTAAGACACTTTCCAACTAGCCCGACTCCTATGCAGCGTGTGCGCGTAATCTCCACTGCGCATGTATCAACAGGAGCCGGAAGGCGTTTGATGGAGCAACGGGGGGAAAGGCCGAGAACGGGCGAAGGCGAGACACGCCCGCTTTGGCTGAATCGGGGCAACCGCGAAGCGATTGAATTGTCACGGCCGGGGTCGGTGGGGCTTGTTGCTGGGAATCGAGCAGATGGCCTGGAGGTCCTTCATGAACTCGGCCGGGTGTTCGGATCGGCGCCAGTGTCGTTGACCGAAGTCGTGCTCTCGGATGCTCCAATCCGCCGCTGGGAGGAACTCACTGAGCGGCTGGCAGACTGTCCGCTGTTGTTCGACTTGGAGACGCTCTGCTGGGATCGGGGACTGGGGATCGACCCGCTGCGCCTATTGCACCTGCACGCCCGCAAGCTTGGAGTTGTTGCCCTTTGGCCTGGGCGAGTTACCGAGCGCATTGCGACGTTCTCGGCTCCGGGGCGGAGAGACCACCAGCGTTTTGTCTTGGCTGGACTCAGCGTGTTGCGTCCCGCTTCGACACGTTTTCCCGACGAGGTCCCATTTACAGTTGAGAGGATCCCTCGATGAAGTACCGCGACCTGATCTCGTTCGAGCCGATCGAATCAGTGAAGGTGCTGCGTGATGCCGAGGACTTAGAGGCGGCCCGGCTGGATGTAGAGACGATGGTGGTTTCGCCGCGTCTAGCTGAACAGTTGACTGAAGTGATCTTGCCCAACCTCGATCTTGATTCAGCTCCGGATGCCAAGGGGATTCTGGTCGTCGCCAACTACGGAACTGGCAAGACGCACCTGATGTCGGTCGTGTCGTCCATACTTGAGCACGCCGACCTGGTGGGGTTGGTGCAGTCCGAGGAAGTCCGAGCGGCAGCCGCGCCTGTAGCTGGACGCTATCGGGTAATCCGGGCCGAAATTGGTGCGACGACAATGGGCCTGCGCGACATCATCACCACCGAGTTGACTGACGGGCTGCACCGCCTGGGTGTCGAATTCGAGTTTCCGGACCTGTCCCAGGTCACCAACACCAAACGGAGTCTCGAGGAAATGATGGCTGCGTTTGAAGCCGTCCACGGCGACCAGGGCCTGCTCTTTGTGCTTGACGAGATGCTGGACTATCTGGCCTCTAGGCGCGATAACGAGCTGCGTGTAGACCTCGCAGTGCTTCGCGAGATTGGTGAGATCTGCAAATCGACCCGATTCCGGTTCATCGGTGGAGTGCAAGAGGCGATTTTTGACAATCCGCGGTTCGCCAGCGCCGCCGACGCGGTGATCAGGGTGAGGGAGAGATTCACCCAAATGCGCATCTCGCGCGAGGACATTGCCTTCGTCGTCGAGCAGCGGCTGCTGCGCAAGTCACCCGAACAGAAGGCGAAGATACGCGAACACCTGCTGACATTCGCGCCCGCCTATGAAGGGATGGCTGAGGGCCTCGAGACGTTTGCCTCGCTCTATCCGGTGCATCCGGCGTACTTGCGGATCTTCGAGTTGGTCACGTTGGTGGAGAAGCGCAAGGTATTGACCACGCTGTCCGATGAGATGCGGGCGATTCTCGACACCGACGTGCCTGAGAATGATCCGGGGCTGATCTGCTACGACACCTACAGGGCGCAACTCGAAGCCGACCCGTCGAATCGGGCCATCCCGGAGGTCCGCGAGGTGCTTGACAAGGCACAGGTGTTGCGCGCACGGGTGGATAGAGCACTTCCGACACCCGAGTATGTGTCCACCGCTCAGCGGATCGTTGACGCGCTGGCCGTGCATCGACTCACTACCGGCGACATCGACGCTCCGATCGGCCCCTCCTGTTCGGAGCTTCGCGACGATCTGACGCTGCTGCCTCCCGACCTCCCAGAGCTGGACTCGTTTTTCTTGGAGACGACAGTTGGGTCGATCATCGACGACATCATCCGGGCTGTCTCAGGCCAGTTCATTACCCGCAACGACGACAACGGGCAGGTGTATCTCGATGTCCGCAAAGACATCGACTACGACCAGAGGATCGAGGAGAGAGCAGCGTCGCTCGACGACGGCCGGCTGGACGAGGCGTACTTCCGTGCCTTGGAGACCGTGCTAGAGCAGCGCGACAACCCGTATGTCGCCGGATACCGGATCTGGGCCTACGAGTTGGACTGGACCCCCAAACAAGTGACCCGATCGGGTTACCTGTTTATGGGCGCTCCGAACGAGCGATCGACTGCGCAGCCCCCACGGGATTTCTACGTATATTTCCTTCAGCCATACGATCCGGCGGACTTCACCGACGAGGAGAAGCCCGACGAGGTGTTCTTCCGGCTTGCCTCCCCCGACGAAGATTTTACCGAAGCATTGCGCCACTACGCCGGGGCGGTGGCGTTGGAGGGAGAGTCAACCGGACAGCACCGCGCCGTCTACGCCGAGAAGCTTCAGAGGCACCTTCAGGGAATGGTTGCCTGGCTACGAACGCACATGGGAGAGGCAGTCACGGTTACGTACCGGGGCGAAACCCAGCCGCTGGCGTCGAGGCTAGCCTCGACGCAGGGGCCGAGAACGACCGTGAAGGAGCAGATCGACTCCATTGCCGCCACCGCGCTAGCACCACACTTTGAGGACCGCTACCCGGAGTACCCGTCCTTTGGGGTGCAGGTAACCCAAGACAACCTCGCAGAGAATCTCAAACAAGCGTTGCGGCAGGTGGTCACCACCCAATCCAACCTGTTGGGCAGCAAGGTTCTAGCGGCGCTCGGCTTGGTGGACGTTCAAGGGAACCTCGTGGATGATGGGCCGTTCGCCGCCCAGATTCTGGCGCAGGTTTCAGACATCTCTGGCCACGCAGTGAACCGCAGTGAGTTCTTCTCGGAACGCGACCCCGGCGTTTTCACCTGGGGGCCGTGGCATCTCGAACCGTGCTGGTTCGTGGTGGTGGCCGCGGCGCTCACCCAAATCGGACGGCTCGAAATCGGCTTCAAAAACGGACAACTCGATGCGCTCAACCTCACTGGGTTGCTGCACATGGATCTCGAGGAGATCGAGTCGGTTACTCACGTCGCACCACCCAAAGATCTGCCTATCACGGTCCTTAAGGAGTCAGTACAGCTGGTGGATATTCCTGCGGGCCGCGTCGGTGCCAAAGGGGCAACGGAGGATCTGGTGCAGGATGTCGCCACGAGATGCGCCGAGTATTCCGACCGCATTGCACGGGTGCGCGCGTCACTCAGTGACGGCATCAACGTCTGGGGTGCCGAAGTACTCGAACACCAGACCGAGCGATCCGCCGCACTACGCGCCTTTGAGGAAGCTGTCAACAACCTCAAGGCGCGGAACACGGTCGGAAAGCTCAACAAGCTAGATCTCGCTGCCGAGCAGATCGCAGGTGCTGCGGAAGGCAAGGCGGCCCTCAAGTGGGTCGAGGACGCCGCCGCAGTAGCCGCTCACCTCTCCGACGTGACCGCCTACCTACGTGAGGCTGTCGAAGCGTTCGGCTCGGACAACCCGATCAGTGCCGACGCCACCACCCTGCGCTCCGACCTGCTCGAAATCTTCCGGTCCGAAGCCTCATTTGACATGAGCCAGACCAGCGCGCTCAAGGGAAGCGGTGAGGAGCTGAGACACCGGTTTGCCACAGAGGCAATCGATGCACACAACCGCGACCGCCTCGACGGCGCGGGAGACGAGCGCAAGCGCCGCATCCTTGAAGGCAACATATACAAGAATCTCACACGCCTCACCGCGATCGAATTGCTGCCTGGTGGTAGGCACGCTTCGCTCCAGCAGAAGCTGGCCGATCTGCGTACCTGCAAGACCTTCGATCCACACATGTTGGCGCGCAGTGTTGTCTGCCCTGATTGCAGTTACCGGCCCCGATCCACCGACCACGCCACGGCGTCTGCCCGGCTCCAGCAGATCGACGAGCAAATCCACGGACTGCACGCGGAGTGGGAGAGGGCACTTCTGGACTCTTTGACAGTGCCGGAGATGACCGAGCAGATAGCACTGCTCGACACCGCTGAGAAGCAGACGGTGGAGACATTTCTCGATTCCCGGAGCTTCCCTGAGCCGCTTACCGATGACTTCATTCGGGCGGTTCAGCAGGTTCTCAATCGCTTCGAAGTTCGTCCGATCTCCCCAAAGAGGATCTGGGACACGGTATTCCCTGAGGCGGCACCCGCCACTTCAGCGGAGTTGAGGGATCGCTTCACCGCCCTGCTCACAGATCTCGCTGAAGGCTCGGACGAGGAGCGCGTCCGCTTCGTTCCCCGAGAGGAGGACCCAGGTGAGTGATTCGCCGGTCGGGGGCCAGCCCTTGACCCTTGGCTTGTCCAGGGCCAACTCTGATCGGGATGATCGTGTGGAAGCCTCTCGGGAAGACCTACGGCGGTGCCTGCCAGAACTACGCGACTTGCCCGGCTGTCCCGAAGGCAGTGACGAGGACATACTGGCGATGTCCTACCCGCCCTATTACACCGCATGCCCGAATCCGTTCATCGCCGACTGGTTGGAGAGCCTCGACCGTCCCAGCGAAGAGGGTCGAACTGACCCCGGTCCATTCGCCTCCGACGTGGTGGAGGGCAAAGGCAACGCCTTCTACAAGGCCCACTCGTATCCGACGAAGGTTCCCCACCCGGCGATTATGCGGTTCATCCTCCATTACACCCGTCCCGGCGACGTGGTGCTCGATGGATTTGCCGGGTCCGGCATGACAGGAGTTGCCGCCCAGGCATGTGCCAACCCAGACTCCAAGACCAAACGCGCCATCGAAGCCGAACTTGGCGCCGACAAGATCAAATGGGGTGCCCGACGGGCGATTCTTAGCGAACTCGGACCGTCTGCCACCTTCATTGCCGCAGGAATGAACTTGCCCGTCGATGGCGACGCATTTGAACAGGCTTCGCAGGCCTTGCTGAACCGTTTCGAGACTGAGTATGGCTGGATGTACCGCACCACCGTTACCCCCAAGCGTGGAGAGCCGTTCGAAGCCCAAATTGACTACGTCGTGTGGTCAGAGGTGTTCACTTGCCCGCACTGCGGCGGCGAAATCGTGTTCTACGAGGCAGCATTCGATACGGCCTCTGGTCGCGTTTGCGATCAGTTCGACTGTTCGTCATGCGGGGCAACGCTTAGCAAGAATTCGCTCGAACGCAGGCTGATCACAGAGCGAACGTTTGCCGGCGACATCGTGGAGCGCGTCGAGTTCCGTCCGGTTAAGGTCATGTGGCGCCGATCCGGGGATGCTGGACTGAAGGACTTCGACGAGAACGACCAGACCGTCCTGGACAAGGTTCGGCGACTTCGAGTAATCGGCTTCCCGTCAAACGCTCTGCCGTTGGACGATTTGGTTCACGGGACAAGACTTGGGCCGAAGGGTTTCAAGAAAGTTCATCATCTGTGGCCCGACCGTTCTGTCGCCGCGCTGGCGGTCCTTTGGGCGTGGACCGAAGAGGAGTCACACCCGCTAACGCGGCTGGCCCTGCGCTTCTGGATTGAACAGGCCTTCTGGGGCCTGTCATGGATGAACCGGTACAGATCGAATGTCTACTCTCAAGTCGGCCAATACATGTCGGGCGTGTACTACATACCATCGCTCTCGGCAGAATGCTCGGTTCGCTACAACCTTGAGGGTTCTTCGCCCAAACGCGGCAAGCGCAATGCCTTGGCGAACCTGTGGAAATCCTCTCCAGCATCGGCTGGCGACGTGATGATCAGCACCGGTTCCTCCACTGCCCTGCCCATTCCAGATTCCTGCGTTGATTACATGTTCGTCGATCCGCCGTTCGGGGGGAACATTCCCTACTCCGATCTTGCCCTTGTTGTGGAGCAATGGCACCGCGTCACATCATCCTCGTTCGAGGAGGCAACCCAGGATCCTTTCAAAGGAAGAGGGCTGGACCAATACGCCGAGTTGATGGGCCGCTGTTTCGCTGAGTTCTTCCGGGTGCTGAAGCCTGGCCGGTGGATGACGGTGGAGTTCTCGAACCACTCCAACGACGTGTGGCTGCGCATCCAGGATGCCCTGGCGTCGGCCGGATTCGTGGTCGCCGACACCCGGGTGTTCGACAAAGACCAGCTTTCCTACCGTCAGGTCACTGCCGACAACGCTGTGAAGCATGACTTGGTGATCTCGGCCTACAAGCCTCAGCAGGCGACCGAGCACTCGTTCGAGGTTGCCGCCGGAGGGGAGGACGCCGCTTGGGCGGTCGTGCGCGAACACCTATCAAGGGTTCTTGTCAAGGATGGTTTTCGCGGCCGGGCTCTGGTGGTGCGGGAGCGTCAGGCTGATCGGGTCTATGAGCGGATGGTGGCCTACCATGTGGCCCGCAACACGGTGGTGCCGATGACTGCTGCGGAATTCTACGCCGGTCTGGAACAGCGGTTCCCGGTGCGCGACGACATGTACTTTCTTCCCGAGCAGGTGGAGAGTTACGAGCGGTTCAGGATCACTTTCAAGGAACTCGCCGCGCAGACGCTGTTCATCCGCGACGAATCGTCAGCAGTGCAGTGGCTGCGCCAGTTGCTGAAGGACCGGCCGCGCTCGTTCGCCGACATCCAACCTTCGTTTATGCGAGAGCTCCAGTCGGGCATAGCTTCGTGGGAGGAGTTGCCCGAGCTTCGCGAGATGCTCGAGGCCAACTTTGTCGATGACGGGGACGGTCGTTGGATGGTCCCGGACCCGAAGAAGTCTGAGCATCTCGAGCAACTCCGCACCCGTGCCCTGCTGCGAGAATTCGAGTCATACTCGGAGAGCAGGGGTTCCTTGGAGAAGTTCCGCACCGAAGCAGTGCGGGCCGGCTTTAGGAAGGCGTGGGCTGATAGGGCCTTCGGCACGATAGTCGGGGTCGGCCGCAGGCTGCCGTCGGACGCGTTTGTGGAGGACTCGGCGCTGATGCACTACTACCGCAACGCCGAACGTCTCGCCGGATAACGCTCGTGGCCGAACGGCGCTGGGCATGGCTTCCCGCGGCAGGCGAGCCCGTGGAGGTACTGAACCGCGTCGAGTTGTGGGGCCGTCGGATAAACGAAGTAGTAGTCCCCTCATCACAGCACCGCCTGCGCGTTCCGGCCGACGAAGTAGACCCGTTGGGGGTCCGGCGATGGTCGGTGGAGGAGGTCGTATGGCGGGCGGCGGCCACGCGAGCGCTGGGGTTGGCGTCCGAAGGGGAGCCTCTCGTGAATGCCCGGGCCGGAGTGAGCTTGCTTCCCCACCAGACCGCCACCCTGGAGCGCGCTCTCAAGATGGATCCGGTGCGTCTAGCGATCTGCGACGAGGTGGGTTTGGGGAAGACCATCACAGCCGGGGCGATTTTCTCCGAGATGAAGGCCCGGGGCCTCGCCCGGCGTTCACTGGTTGTCGCTCCCAAGGGCGTGCAGCTTCAGTGGGTGGCCGAGATGGCCGACCGTTTCGGCGAAGACTTCGTGCGCGTCGGTCCAGAGGGTGTGCCGGTTGATTCCGGCGTGGACCCATGGCGGGCCTTCGATCAGGTGGTCTGCCGCCTTGATGCCGTGAAACCGATGCGCCACCGGGCCGGGTGGAGCCCCGAGCAGGTTGAGGCGCACAATTCAGCCCGATTCCAGGCGGTGGTGGACGCGGGCTGGGACATGGTGATCATCGATGAGGCCCACCATGTTGCTGGCTCAAGTGACGAAGTGGCCCGATACCGTCTCGCGGTCGAGCTAGCGGCCGCCGCGCCGCATGTGCTCTTGTTGTCGGCGACTCCGCATTCGGGCAAGAGCGACGGTTTTCGAAGGTTCTTGGGTCTTCTCGACGATGGGTTCGTTCGGGGTCGGCCGGTGCGGCGGGCCACAGTTGCACCGCACGTGGCCCGTACCGAGAAGCGGCAAGCAGTGGACCAGGCCGGGCAAGCACTGTTCCGGCCGCGGGAGACGACTCTACGGGTGGCGCCCTATACGGAACGGGAGACCGAACGGGAGCTTTACGATGCGGTCACCGAGTACGTCCGCAGCGGTTGGGATGCGGCCACACGGCAAGGGCGTCGATCGGCCGGATTTCTGGTGTTGCTGATGCAGCGGTTGGTGGCCTCCAGCACAGCCGCCATCCTTGCCGCCCTCGAGAAGCGATCAGCGGCGCTTGGAGAGCGAGGAGCACAACTGGAATTGTTCGCCGATCGTGTTGAGGAGTGGGCCGACCTGACCGGCGAGGAGCAGTACCAAGCCCTCGCCCAAGCGCGGGGCCCGGCGTGGGATACCGAGCGGGCCGAATTGAGCGGCCTACTGCGCCTCGCCCGCGAAGCGGCCGCCGCCGGAGCCGACGCCAAAGTCGGTGCCTTCTTCGACCTGCTCGGTGAACTCCGACGGTCCGAACAGAATCCGGACGTCAAGATACTGGTCTTCACCGAGTTCATTCCTACCCAGGAAATGCTCTTGCACCTGCTGGACGCTGCTGGCATTACGGCGGTGGCGATCAACGGCTCAATGTCGCTCAGCGAACGGGCGTTGGCCCAGGAGGCCTTCCGCGAGCGCGTCCAAGTACTCGTCAGCACTGACGCTGGGGGAGAGGGCATCAATCTCCAGTTTGCTCACGTAGTCGTGAACTGGGACCTTCCCTGGTCGCCGAGCCGTCTTGAACAGCGCATTGGCCGAGTCGACCGCATCGGACAAGCCAACACGGTGCGAGCTTTCAACCTGGTTTGCGAGCATTCAGTGGAGGCCCGGGTGCTTGATGTGCTGGACGCGAAGCTTGAGGTGATCCTCGCCGAACTCGGTGCCGACAAGCGTTGCGACGTGCTGGAGACCGCTGCTCGCAGAGCCGATGGTCTGTGGACGGCGGCGATTTTGGACCCCGACAACTTCGACCACCAGGCAGATGAGTTCGAGCACAGCACTCGCTCTGAGGCTGGCGAGGCAGCTCAGTTTGCCGATCTTGTAAACTACGCCTCTCCAGTTGCTCGCCCTTCCAGCCCGGAACGCATCGCTGGGCTGGTTGACGCTGCGGCCAAGGCGAGGGAAGCTCTCGGCCGACCTGTGGACGATCCGCTTGATGTCCTTACCGCCCTGCCCGAGATGGCGCCGGGCGAACCCTGTCCTGCCATTCGTGTACCTGGAGCCGAAACCGGCTGGTTGTCGATCTGGGAGGTCACACCCGACGGTGCGGCTCGCAGTGCAACTGCGGTATTCCAGCCAGACTCGGGTCTGGTGCGCCCTGATCTCGCCATCACTTTGTGGGACCGTTGCTGCGAGGGCGTCACGCTCACGGATCATCAGACTCCCGACACCTCTAAATGGGACCGGATCATCGACTTGGGGGTCGACCACGCCTATCAGGCTGTTGCCCGTCTGGCTGGAGAGTCCGAGTTGACCCTGCCCGGCGCCCATCTACGGCTATTGGTCCGGGTGAGCACGTGAAGAGTTGGATCGCGTCTCAGATGGGCGAGATCCATTCCCATACATCGGGCACCGCCGTGCTGCTTGACCCTGATGGTGTGCTCGACCAACCTGCGATCAACGCCGTGGAAGCTGTCTGCCGGGTGATCCGAGTTCATGACTGGGCCAGTCTTCGCCGGGTCTGGGACCTTGACATCCGTCGTCGTGGGCCTGAAGACCCTCTGACTCTGGTTTGCACTTCATCGGCCGAGTTCACTGTGGCGACGGACCTCCCATGGGACATCGAGCAGGAGGCTGACGAGGTGATCCGGCTGCGCTGGCCGGTTCCCCCCGAACTCCGCGCCCTGCTTCAAGTGGCCGATCCGACCAGTGCCGAGAACCTCGTAAGGGCTTCTGACAGGCATGCCGATGCTTCCGACATCATCGCTTCGGCTTATGGCGTTGCACTTGGTGATCCCGGATCTGAATTCGAAAGTGTCGTCCGGCTCCGGCTCGTCCCGGAAACGCCCGACGAACTATGGGACGCGCTGGCCGGAGTTCTGACCACGCCGGCCGCCCGCAGCGTCGCCGTCGGCCGAGGCGACCTCTCTGGACTCCAGCGGATGTGGGACGACTGGCTTCGCAATGGCCGAGGCGACGGCTCCGACGCGTTCGCGGCAGCGCCGGGGGCCGTGCTGGGACTACTCGGCGCTGGCTTGCTGAAACCGGCTCCGATGCGGGTTGCGGGTCTGCCGGACTGGGCTCAAGTAGGTGCCCTCGCCCCCGACCCCGAGCAGTTGATTGACGAACTGCTCGCAATTCAACCATCTCTACCTTCCGACCTGTCCGACTGGATCGAGACTGCGTCGTGGTGGGGGCAGGTCCGGGCCTCAATTGCCGCCTCTCCCATCCCTCCGGACAATGCCGAAAGAGCCTGGCGTATCTGGGAAGGCCTTGATGGCAGGTTTCGAATTTGGCTGCGCCACGCCTACGGTTCGTCCTTACTCTCCACTGCACCGTTTGCCGCGCTACACCAAGTCGCTCACCGGCTTTCACACCGTGTCCAGGATGGGGCCAAGGTCCTCCTCGTCGTTGTTGACGGTCTTGGGTTTGCCCAATGGCATCCGCTGCGTCGGACTGTGGGTCTCACTGTCCACGATGCCACTGGGAGTCTGGCGATGATCCCAACCCTCACCAGTGTGTCTCGTCAAGCTATCCTTGCTGGCGAGCTTCCCCGCGAATTTGTCGAGCACATTGGATCCACCAGTGCCGAAGAAAAGCAATGGCAGAAGTTCTGGAGAAGGCAAGGTATCGCCGACAGGGACATCTCCTACGCCAAGACTCTTGGCCACGATGTTGATGCGATCCCCGAGATGTACGGGCGCGTTGCCGCGGTGGTGGTAAACGCCGTGGATGAGATCCTGCATGGTGCCGAGGTGCTTGGTGATCGGCAGGTCGCTGTTGGCATCGATCTTTGGGCGCGCGCTGGATTCCTCAAGAACCTCATTGATGCTGCCACCCGTGCCGGTTATGAGACATGGATTACCTCCGATCATGGGAACCTCCCCACTCTCGCTGTTGGGGCGCCCGGGGAGGGACAGATCGTGGAGCAGGCAGGCACCCGCGTCCGCATCTATCCCAACGCCAAATTGCGCGAGCAATTCGCCGAGCACGGCGAGGTCTGGGATCCACCCGGACTGCCCACCGAAAGCGCCGAGTATTTCCCCTTGTTTGCTCCCGGTCGTTGCGGCTACCACGCCGGTGCCAGCCGCGTCAGCCACGGCGGCATCTCATTCGACGAAGTCATCGTCCCGGTCGCGCGAGTGTCGACATGAGTCCACGGCAGCCCGACCCTTGTTCCCCGCGGCCGCCCGATCGGGCACTGAGCTTGCCTCTTCTCGAGACGGTCTACCGGATCGCCTCGCTTGACCTCAGTACTGAGGAACGATCAGCCCAGCTCACGATCTCCTTACGAGAACACACCACCGACGCTGACGCCAAGACCCGGGTTAAGTGGGCAGTCTCGCGGACCTGGATCAACCCCCCGCAGCCTGCGGCCGGGATGATTCGCTGGGCAATCGATCACCCCGAGCACTTCGCAGACCGCCGACTCATGCACACCGGCGCCTTAGTGGCCACAGTTCCCTTTGTGGGGAGCGTTCTAGGTCAGCTTGGACGCTCCTTCGCCCTTGATCAGGCCCCAACTGTCCCTGGCCTCCGGAGACGCCTTGTGGCCCGCTGGGGAGAGACATCTACAGTGCAAGGGGCCGTCGGCAAGACGGTCACTAGCTTGCGCCGACTAGGCGTGGTCGAAGGAGGTGGACGGCATCCCATCACCCGCTGCCCCGGCCATGCAGCCAGCCCCCTGGCCACAGCTTGGCTTGTGCATGCCGTAATGCTGAGCCGACAGGTCGGATCAATAGAAGTTCGTGACGCGGCCGGAGCTCCCGAGCTTTTCTGGGCTGACCAGAGCACTCCCGATCCCGACTATCCACACATCGAGCTCCACACAGAATCCCTAAACCGCCGAGTCTGGGCGTCAAGCTAGTCCGCCTCGTTCATTAGTGTGACGGCTTCAATCAATGGTTGTGACAGGGCTCTCAAGATGGCCGGCCGGAGGATAATGAACCTCTCCGAAACTGCTGCCGAAGGCGAGATCTGTGGTATATCCCATGCGAAATCTCGCGATCAAGGTAGGCTACGATAGATAATGGAAGACACAGGGGCTGCTGCTTTGGCAAACCAGGGCGGGCTTCCCGAGTATGCCCGCCCTCCTGTGGTCGAAGTAGCGCTTGCGATTGAGTTCAAGCACGCAATCGAATTCCGCTCACTCGATCTGGTACCGCTCACCATTGCGTGGAGTGACCTCTTACCCCACGCCAAAGAGCGACCGTTGCAATCGCGGAAGGGGTACACGCATGACGACGAATTTCTCGATGCCCTGTTTGGGATCGAGGAAACGGCAAGCTACCCGCCTCGCTTGTGGATGCAGAATGATGCGGGGGACCAAGTAGTCCAGATCCAACACGACCGTCTGGTCGTCAACTGGCTTAAGGGTGATGGGCAGTACCCCCGGTATGCGACGATCCGGGACAGGCTGTGCGATTCGTGGGAGCGGCTGGCCGGCGTCTGCGAAGAGCTTGGACTCGATGAGCCCATCCCGTATCTGTGCGAGGCCCAGTACATCAACCAGCTAGGCCCAGAGCAGGGGTGGAATTCGCCCGAGGATACGTCGCGCCTAATTGCACTTTGGCGCGGACTAGAAGACGGCGGCTACCTGCCGCGAGATTATTTGAGTTCATTCAGCTTCCACTGCCATTTCCCCGATCAGCGGGAAGGCTCGCTCACCATCGACGGTTTTTGCTCAGGTGATCCGGAAGCCGAGATGAAGATGACAATGAACCTTACAGCGCACGGGCGAGCGCTGTCGGAGGACTTCGAGAGCGCCCTAGAATTCATGGATTATGCCCATAGGTGGATTGTGGAGGGCTTCACCGCCGTCACCACCGAGAACGCACACGACATCTGGGAGAGGAAGCGATAATGGCACTAGCGCTGCCTGTGGATAGATGCTGGCTTGTAGCTAGGCCATCCGCCGAAGTGAAGGGCTGGCAGGACAGTGCTCGCGAAGCTATTTCCGAGACGGTAACGAAACCACGAGCCGTCTGCCCCTCAACCCCGAACAACATTGGGCGCCTCGTAAGCGAGCTTCGTGTGGAGCCATGGTTCCACGAAATCTGGGGCAGCTTGCGTGAGCTCCGTCTTCTAGAGGCGGATTGGAACGGCTACGGCGAGCAGCCGATAAGTCATGACTCGATATCGGACACGATAAAGATTCTCCACCGAGTGGCGAAGGGCGGGCCAGCACCCGTTGTCGCACCTATGTACGACGGCGGCATTCAGATTGAGTGGTATGGCGAAGACACAGAGATTGAGGTGGAAGTTCCGCCAAGTGGCCCTACGTCCATCTACATCGTCCTGCCAGACGGCACAGAAGATGAGCGATCCGCTCACCTGGGAGACGAGCCGGTATGGGGAGAGCTGGGCGCGGTCATTGCTCAGATGAGGGCCGACGGAGCCGGATGACCGGGGAGCCAGTGGCTTCAGATGAGATTCTGTGGCGCAGAATTCACCGTAGCCATTTCAAAAAGGGCCGCGTCACATCCGCTGCATTCAAGGACCCAAGATTGTCGGTAGACCTGGCCAGTCTCCGACTGGATATGTCGGCCACGATGATCGACACGTCCGTAGGCGTATCTGCCCTCTCTTGCTCGGACGCAGAGGCCGAAGGACAAACTGTCGTCCGAGATCCGATAGAGGGAAACGATGCCCACGCGCTCGTCGTAGGCGAAAAGCCCACACCTGTCGCCCGGGCACTGCGCGATGCCTCCAAGTTCACCCACCGCGATGAGATCGAAGCGGATTGAAGAGGCGCCGCTGGTGGGTCTGGTGTGCATTGGGTAGTACCCCCAGCCGTAGCGCCTTCGATTTTTTGACCTGCTCTCCGTCTGACCGCATTTGCAGCAAAGGGCCTTCTCGTTCTGCCTGCACGTCTGCAATAGGTGGGAAATGGGAAGCTGGGTCTGACCTCGAAAGAGAGACCGACAGATTGGGCTGACAAAAGGGCTGGGAATCAGACGGCTTGGTCGGGGTGATTGTTGTCGGCGCGGGTTGCGGATAGTCTTTGGGGGTCGCCTTGGCGGATGCCGGGAGCGGCCTCATATCAATCGAGGTCCGCGGATGCGGGCACTGGAGAAGAGAATAATGAGCAACCAAGTTGTTCCTGTCGTAGTTAAGAGCGCTCGGCGCATGCCCGATCCAAACTTCGGGGGCGCTGAGACCCACTACATGCTTGTGCCGGCGAGCGAGTTCCCGGCTGACATCCCTTTGGACGCGAATCCTCGGGAACCCAAAATCAACCGGCCTGTATACCGTGACGTGTCAAGGTCTCTGTGCCAGCTTGACGATAGCGTTGAGGGAACCTTTCACCTGAAACACCGCGGGATAGCCGTAGTCGCTTCCGCTGTCTCGAAGTCCCGGGAGTCCCGTGAGGACGGCATGGATGTGTATGAGCTTCACTTCCCGCCGAACTCAGGCTATGGAATCGTCGACGGCGGGCACTCATATGAGATCGTCCGCAAAGCGGTGCAAGAGGGCATCGCACCGAGCAACGAGTACATACGTCTGGAGGTCATGACCGGCCTCCCCGCAGCGGAGCTAATCACCGATATCGCCGGCGGCCGCAACACGAGTATGCAGGTCCAGGCGAAATCGCTTCTCGACTTAAAAAAGGAATTCCAGTTCCTCAAAGACGCACTGGCGCCCGACGGGTGGGCGGACCGCATCGCGTGGCACGAGGGTGAAGACGGGGAAATTGACGTGGTCGACATCATCGCCATCATGTCTTGCTTCGACATCGCCGAATACCCCGACCGAAGCAGCCATCCGGTGGACGCTTATCGGCGCAAGGCGTCGATGGTCGACCGGTTCCAGAGAGACTCGGACCGCTATCGGCGCCTTACACCGGTCCTCCGAGACATCCTGCACCTTCACGATCTGATCGCCAGCGACTCAGAGCGCCGGTGGCAGGAGATGGGCGGAGCATCGGGGACGGGTGGGAAGTACGGACGCTTGGAAATGGTTGAGTCGATTAAGTCGGGTAGACCCAAGTTCGAGTTCCCGTTCTTGGACGGAGTGAAATCAGAGAGAAGGTTGAGGCGTCCCGCCCTGTACCCCGTTCTGGCGAGCTTCCGTCTCTTGCTCGTCCAATCCCAGCAAGGTGCTCCATACGGGCGATATCAGGGAGCCGAATGGCGCGACGGTTTCGAGAGCGTGAAAGAACTGTGGGCCGCAGCGGGAGGCCAACTGCTTCGAGTGTTCTACGAGCACTTCGATTCGACAGGCCGAGATCTTCACGCCGCCGGCCGATCCCCAGCCCTCTGGGGATCGATCTACAAAGAACTAGCTGTCATCGACTTCGAACGAAGAAGCACCAACTAACTCCCTGTTGAGGCCCTTCCCGACTCGCAATATTCCAGGTCCGGGGTCTTGTAGCCGTCTACTAGCCCACCTTCATCAGGCTGGCCATGTTGCCGCCCATCACCTTGCGGACCTGGTCGTCGGGCAGCCCGTCAAGCTGGTCCACGAACGAGATCGGATCGGCCATGCCCTCCACGTGGGGGTAGTCCGAGCCGAAAATCACGTTGTCCACTCCCACCAAGTCGATGAGTCCCACCGGGTCGTCCTCGTGGAAGGGGTGGATCCAGAGGTTGCGCTTGATGGCCTCCACCGGATGCTCCTCCCAGGAGTGGGGGAATCGCTCGTAGACATCCTCCAGATGGGCCAGCAGCGGGCGCACCCAAGAGCTGCCGTTCTCCACGATGGCCACCTTCAGCTTGGGATGCCGGGTGAGCGCCCCATGGGCCACCCACGAGGTCACCGCATCCTGGATGGGCCGGTTGTGCGAGATCGCCATCTGGAACAGCGACTGTCGGAACGCCGTCATCTCCCCGCTGACGCCCTCCCACTCGTCGGTGAACCGCTTGTAGCCGCTGTCGGAGGCGTGCATGGCCACCAGCACGTCCAACTCCACCATCCGCTCCCAGAACGGGTCGAACTCGGGCAGGGCGAACGACCGCGGCCCCCGCAGTCCGGGAGGCGCCGCCGGGCGGATCAGCACCGCCCGGGCCCCCCGCTCCGCGCACCACTCCAACTCCTCGATGGCCTTGTCCACGATGGGCAGGGTCACGATGGGTGTCGGGAAGATGCGCCCCTCGTAGTTGAACGTCCAGTGCTCCAGCATCCACTCATTGAGGGCGTGGATGACGATGTGGCACTCGTCGGGGGCGTCCCGGAAGCGCTCCTCCACCAGCGACGCCAAGGTGGGGTACATCATGGCGTAGTCCAGGCCCAGCTCGTCCATCAGCTCGAGGCGGGGCTCCGGTGAGAAAAACGCCGGCAGGGCGTCGATCGGCTTCATGATCTCGCGGTGCGACTTTCCCTCGGGGTTGCCGCTTTTGAAGTACTCCTCCTGGGCCCCGGGAGAGCCCACCCGCTGAAACGTGGGGTTGGGGATGTACTCGCTGATCTTGCCCCTCACCATGATCTTGGTGCGGCCTTTGTGGTCGATGTAATCGACGAGGCCTCGGTGGGAGTCGGGCAAGTGCTTGGTAAGGGCCTCGGTGGTCTCGTACATGTGGTTGTCGGCGTCAAAAACCGGGAAATCAAGCTGGCGAGAAGGCATACCGATCATCATATTCCTGGTGTACGCTGGACGAGATGGCCGGGCCGCTCACGCCGGACTTTTATCGCTACGAGTGGCATTCACTGAGCGGCGTTCGTCTCGATGGCGAGTTCGTGGTGGTTGAGTGGGCCGACGGCACCGAGTTGCGCTGCTTCCGATGGTGGCTGGCCGAGCAGCGCGACTTCGACCTCTCCTCGCGCGAGGGCCTGCTTGAGCCCTGCGATCTGGGCGACCAATGGCGGGTGGACGACGCATGGATCGAGTCCGACGGGGCGCTTGGGGTTCGCTGGGTCCACGACGGGGTTGTATCCCGCTATCACCCCGGCTGGCTCCGCCACATCGCCGACGGGCAATTCCGGCCGGAGAGCTTCCTTCCCGAGCCCATCCCGTGGGATTCCTCCGCGTTGCCCGAACCGGTCGCCTATCACGGACCGACGGTGTTGGCCGATCCCGAGACGTTCCGGCTCTGGCTCAATGACCTAGCGGCCTACGGCCTGACCCGGCTGAGATCGCTGTCGGTCGATCCCAACCAGGTCGAGGAAGTGGCCCGACGAGTCGGCGTTCTGCGCGACTCCAACTTCGGCCCGGTATGGGACATCGAGGCCGTTCCCGACCCCACATCCACCGCCTACATGAGCATCGGCCTCGGCCCTCACACCGATTTCCCGTCTCTAGAGACGCCGCCGGGCTATCAGTTCTTCCACTGCATCGAGAACTCCTGCGTCGGCGGGGCCAGCCAGATGACCGACGGCTTGGCTGTCGCCCGGCACCTGGAGAAGCACGATCCCGAAACCTACGACGCCCTGACCACGCTGCGATGGGTCTTCCATGGGCGGGGTGCCGAGGTCGACTGGCGGTGGTCGGGGCCGCTTATCGATTTGGGCGTGGACGGTGCACCCCTCACCCTGCGCACCTTCTACCCGGTGCGGACCTTCCCCGACATGGCCGCTGACGACGTCCCCCGGGCCTATCGGGCGGTGCAGAAACTGGGCCAGCTGTCCCGTGACCCCCGCTTCCAGATCACCTACAAACTCGAGCCCGGCGACATCGCCGTGTTCGACAACCGCCGGGTGCAGCACGGCCGGGAGCCGTTCGACACCGGCTCCGGTCGCCGCCTGTTCCGGGGCTGCTACGTGAACAGCGACGACATCTACTCCAAGCTGCGGGTGCTCAACCGACGGGCCCAAGAGAACGAGCTGGCTCCGGTATGAGCGGAGTGTTCATCACCTGCGCCATCACCGGCAGCGGCGACACCACATCCAAGTCCGACTTGGTGCCCATCACCCCCCAGCAGATCGCCGAGGCGGCCATCGATGCCGCTGATGCCGGTGCGGCCATCGTTCACATCCATGTCCGCAATCCCGAGACCGGTGATCCGGCCCGCGACGTCGAGCTGTACTCCGAGGTAGTTGAGCGGATCCGGGCGTCCAGCACCGACGTGGTGCTCAACCTCACCTCCGGCATGGGCGGCGACCTCACTCTCGGCTCGGCCGAGCAGCCATTGCCCCCCGCCGAGGTGGGCACCGACATGGCCGGGGCCACCGAGCGGCTGGCCCACGTGAGGGAGCTGATGCCCGAGATCACCACCCTCGACTGCGGCACCATGAACTTCGGCGAGGGCGACTACATCATGGTCAACAGCCCGTCGGTGCTAAACAAGATGGCCCGCCAGGTGCAAAAGCTGGGCGTGCGCCCCGAGATAGAGATATTCGACACCGGCCACCTGTGGCTGGCCAAGCGCCTGGTGGACGAAGGGCTGATCGACGACCCGGTCATGGTGCAGCTGTGCCTGGGCATCCCCTGGGGTGCCCCCGACGACATCAACACCTTCATGGCCATGGTCAACAACCTCCCCGACGACTGGATCTTCTCGGCGTTCTCCTTGGGCCGCAGCCAGCTTCCCTACGTCGGGCTGGCTGCCATAGCCGGAGGCAACGTCCGGGTCGGCCTAGAAGACAACATCTACCTAACCCGCGGCAAGCTGGCCACCAACGCCGCCCTGGTAGCGAGAGCCGTAACCATCCTCAATTCCATGAACTACGAAGTCCTAAGCCCCGAAGCTGTCAGAGACAAGCTCCATCTCACCAAGCACTGACACTCGCCGCCCCACCGGGCTTCGGCATAGATTGAAGACGTGAACGCCGAACTAGCAATCCGCGGCGGCACCGTCATAGACGGCACCGGCAGCCCCGCACGCCGAGCCGACATCGGCATCAAGAACGGCCGCATCACCGAAATCGACAAAACCGTCAAAGCCCCCAAAGAGATCGACGCCACCGGCCGCCTGGTCTGCCCCGGCTTCATCGACTGCCACACCCACTACGACCCCCAAGTGCTGTGGGACCCGTGGCTGTCGTCGTCGTGCTGGCACGGGGTCACCTCGGTGGTGGCCGGAAGCTGCGGCTACAGCATCGCCCCCATCAAGGCCGCCGACCGGGCCTCGCTCATCCGCACCCTCGACAAGGTGGAGGACATGCGGGTGGCCACCCTCGAGGCGGGGGTCAACTGGAACTTCGAGACCTATGGCCAGTACCTCGACGTGATCCAGCATCGCGGCCTGGCCGTCAACTTCGGCGGCTATGTGGGCCACACCGCGGTGCGCCTCTACGTCATGGGCCAAGACGCCTACGAGCGAGAGGCCACCCCCGAAGAGGTAAACCAAATGAAGGCCGCAGTGGCCGAGGCCATCAACGGCGGCGCTTTAGGGTTCTCCACCGACCGGGCCGGGTTCCACCTGGGCGACGGCGGCCGCCCAGTGCCGTCCATCGCCGCCTCCCAAGAAGAAACCGAAGCCCTCATCGGCGTCACCGCCGAGATCGGCCGGGGCGTGGTGCATGTGGCCCCGGGGGAGAACTACCGCTGGGTATACGACCTCCAGCCCAAGCTGGGTCGGCGGCTCAACTGGTCGTCCATCCTCACCTACCCCGCCGCGGCCTCCTCCAGGGCCGACTACCGCACCAAGTTGGCCGACCACCTGGCTGGCCGGGCCGCCGGGGCCGACGTGTGGGTGCAGGTCACCTGTCGCCCCATCACTCAGCACGTCACCATGATCGAGCCCACCTCCTTTTACACCATGGGCTCGTTCAAAGAGCTGGTGGCCCTGGCCCACGAAGATCGCCACACGCTGTATGCCGACCCCGACTGGCGGGCCCGAGTGCAGACCGACCTCGACGCCAACGGCCTTCTGGCGTCCCGCTGGAACACCCTGGCGATTGTGGAGTCGCCCAACCAGCCCGAGCTGGTGGGCAACACCGTCGGGGGAGTGGCCGCCGAGCGGGGCTGCACCCCGTGGGACGCCATGTGCGACATCGCCCTGGCCGACGGCCTGCTGACCCGCTTCGAGATCACCTTCGCCAACGACGAGGTCGACGGCGTGACCTCCCTGATGCAGGCCGAGGGGACCGTGATGGGCCTGTCCGACGCCGGCGCCCACGTGGGCCAGATCTGCGATGCGGTGATGCCCACCGATTTCCTGTCCCGCTGGGTGCGCGACCGCCAGGTAATGACCCCCGAGGCCGGCATCCACAAGCTCACCGGAGAGCTGGCCGAAATGCTCGGCCTCGCCCCCAACCGGGGCTATCTCCGCCCCGGTGCAGTGGCCGACGTAACCGTGGTCGACTGGGACAACCTCGACGTCGGCCCCATCCGCCGGGTCTACGACATGCCCGCCAACGGCGAGCGCCTCATCGCCGACCAGCCCACCGGCGTCGATCACATCCTCGTGGCCGGCACCCCCACCCGCCTCGACGGCCAGTCGCTGCTACACCAGCTAGATACCCTCCCCGCCACCACCCTTCGCTCATCCTGAGCAAATGAGTCGGCCTAGCCAGGGGGCACTACGGGTTCGATGCCGAGGTCGGTGTAGGTGAGAGCGGGGAAGTAGGGCACGCCGAGGGCTTCGAAGCGGCGGCGGGCGGTGTCGCCCCGGTCGACCACCGTGGCGACGGCCACTATCTCGGCCCCGGTGTCGCGTATCACCTCGTAGGCCTTCTCAGTCGAGCCCCCGGTAGTGGTCGCGTCCTCAAGCAGCAAGACCCGGTGGCCCGGTCCGAGGGGGGTGCCCTCTATCTGCTGTCTCGTCCCCCGCTTTTTCGGCTCCTTTCGAACCGAGAACCAACCGCCGTCGGTCACAGCCGCGATGCCCACCGCTAGCGAGTCGGCTCCCATGGTCATCCCCCCAGCCGCATCGAACTCGATGCCGGCCTCTCGAACCTGCTGAGCAATCGCCCGGCATGCCACCTGGAGGTCGGCCCATCGGCATAGGGCCACCTTGATGTCAACGAAATTGCTCGACATGGCCCCGCTGGCCAGCTCTATCGGCTGGTCCAATTTCCGCAATCCCTGCCGTTTGATGATGTCAATTAGCGCCGCGTCAGCCACGTCCCCACACTAGCGGTCGCCGCACATCGGGCTAGCTCGTGTGAAATAGAGTGAAATAACTTAGAAATAGGCAGATTTCCACAAGCGATCCCCAGCGATGCCCCGCTACGGTCAACTCAACCTTCCCCTCTTCATCCCAAGAATGAGGGGAGGAGCCCGTGTCTGCTCCGCCTGTTTCCTGCGCCTGGGCTCCGTGGTGGACTCCAGACCAAACTCGCAGCTTTCTCAGCCATGTCGAGAGCGTCGTGCAAGCCCGATTCGGTGAGTACGCCCTTGATGAGGCCGAGGGCACCGTGTCCGTGCGGAAGATGGACTGCGTGCTGGGCCTGTCCAATCTGGCCCAAACCTGCCGGGCCGCCGATCCCGAGGATTGGAGGCTCATTATCTATGGCCATGTCGCCCGGCTCGACGACTTCGCCCCCGAAGTGCTGGCTGAGCGCTTGGGGGACTACGAGCGACTCCAGCCCGATCTGCGGGTCAGGGTGGTCGGACCCCAGCACTTGAGCCAGATCGACCCGGTTGGCGATGCCCTCCCGCTGGGGCTCTTCGCGTGCTTGTCCGTGAACTTGGACGGTGCCGCCTGCCCGGTGGACCGCAGCTACTTCGACGGGTGGGGCGTGGACCACGGCGAGGTGATGGCGGGCGCGCTGGCCAACACCCTCTTGGATGAGCCGCTGACCCCCTTGGAGGGAAGCGACTCGCCCGCCAAATTCCGGGCCTTCACCGGCGACTCCCTGTTCGTCACCGGCCACCTGCTCGACTTCGCCCGCACGGTTCCCGACATCGGCCCGCAGGGTGCAGTGGTAACAGTGCCCGCGGCCCACACCGTCATGGTTTGCCCCGTCGAGCTCGACGAGAAGTTCGTGGATCATTCCGCCACCATGCTGGCGGCCAGCTACGTCCGGTATCTGGCCGGGCCCAACTCGGTAAGCCCCAACGCCCTGTGGTGGCGCCCCGATCACCCGCTGGCCGGATTCGCCCGCATGGACGACCAGTGTTTCGAGCTAGCCGCCCCCGAACCCCTCCGCAGCCAACTCTGGGAGGGGCTTAGGAGCGCTGGCTCTTAGAGCGCAGGCGTATCGCTCTGCCATGATGTTTCTGCGAACGAAGCATGGGGGAGCACCGCATGACCATGACCGATACCGCCAGAGCGATCTCGCTCGACGACATCGACATTCATTCCACCGACCTGTACCAAGACCGCGGCTATCCGTGGGCGGCGTGGGATCTGCTGCGGGCCGAAGCCCCGGTGCATTGGTACGAGCGACCCGACATCGAGCCGTTCTGGGCTATCACCCGCCATGAGGACATCCACTGGGTGTCGTCCAACGACAAGCTGTTCATCAACGGCGGACCCCGCCTTCGCCTGGCCTCCATCGAAGAGGACAAGGGCATGTGGGAGCGCCGGGCACGGCGGCTCACCGAGTTGGGCTGGGATCTCGACGAGCCCATGGACATGGTGTTCTTGGACCGGCCCCGCCACACCCGGTTCCGCCTGCTCACCGCCCGCCGGTTCACCCCCCGGGCCATGCGGGAGCACGAGGAGCACCTCGGTCAGTACGCCGCCCGGTTCACCGGCGAGTTCGTGGAAATCCTCGAGCGTGAAGGCGAAGCCGACCTGGTGCTCGACTATGCGGTGAAGCTGCCCCTGGCCACCATCTGCGATCTCATGGGGCTGGATGTCGAAGACTGGTCGAAGGTTCACAAGTTCACCGAGATGGCCTTCAACGACGAGGAGAACATGCGGTGGGCCGAGCCGGGCGAGACCTTCGGCGACCTGCGGTTCCGAATGGGCAAGGACTTCAGCGCCTATATCAGGACGATCATCGAAGACTGCCAGGCCGAGCCCCGCGACGACATGACCGGAGCGGTGGTCCAGGGCGAGGTCGACGGCTGCCCGCTCAACACCCAGCAGCTCACCGGCTACATCACCCTGCTGCTGGGCGCGGGCAACGAGACCACCCGCAACGCCACCACCTCGGGCGTGACCGCCCTGCTCCAGTACCGCGACCAAATCGACCGCCTCCTGGCCGATGAGTCGCTGATCGAGCCGGCGGTGGAGGAGATCCTGCGGTGGACATCGCCGGTCATCCAATTCGCCCGCACCGCCACCGCCGACGTGGAGCGCCACGGCCAGCTGATTAAAGAGGGCGACACCGTGGGCGTGTTCTACCCGTCGGCCAACCGGGACGATGCGGTGTTCGAAGACCCCTACCGCTTCGACGTGGGCCGCAATCCCAACCACCACATGGCCTTCGGCCACGGCGTCCACTTCTGCCTGGGGGCCAACCTGGCCCGCTGGGAGCTGCGGGCCATGCTCCGAGCGATCCTGCCCGTGCTGCCCCGCCTAGAGCTGGTCGACGAGCCCGAGCGCCACGGCCACCTCCACCTCGGAGCCGTCAAACACCAACGCGTCCGCTTAGTGGCATAACCATAAGGAGAATCAGAAATGGGAAGACTGACAGGCAGGGTGGCATGGATCACCGGAGCGGCGTCGGGCATCGGCCTGGCCTCCGCCGAGCGGTTCGCCGAGGAGGGGGCCGTGGTGATCGGCTCCGACATCGCCGAGAGCGATGGTTGGAAGGCGGTGGCCGAGACCGCCCCGGCGTCGAGCTTCCACCTCATAGATGTCCGCGACGCCGACGCCCAAGAGGAGCTGGTCGGCCAGATCACCCAGGAGCACGGTCGGCTCGATGTGCTGATGACCGCAGCCGGGGTGGCCGGCGGCGGCCAGGTTCACGAACTCGACATCGAGGAGTGGGACCGGGTGCAAGACATCAACCTCAAAGGCACCATGCTGTCGTGCCGGGCCGCCCTCAAGCCGATGGTGGAGGCCCGCTCGGGGAGCATCATCACCGTGGCCAGCGTGGAAGGCATCGAGGGGTGCGAGGGGGGCAGCACCTATAACGCCTCCAAGGGCGGCGTGATTCTGCTCACCAAGAACATGGCCAACGACTACGGCCCGGCCAACATCAGGGCCAACGCCATCTGCCCCGGCTTCATCGACACCCCCATGTTCCAGTCGGTCATCCCCCATCTGGGGCCCGTCGCCGACAGCATCCGCGACCAGCACAAGCTCAAGCGCTGGGGGCTCCCCTCAGAGATTGCCGGGGCGGCCTTTTTCTTGGCCTCCGACGACTCCTCGTTCGTTACCGGGGTCGCCCTCCCCGTCGACGGCGGCTACACCGCCGGCCACTCCCACGGAATGACCACCATCTAGTCCCAGCCCCCTCAGACGGGGCGGAATTTGATGAGGGTGATCTCGTCGGTGGCGTCTTCGAACACCGCTTCCACGGGCAAGCCGCAAGCGATGTCGGCGTTGTCGATGCCGATGAGGTTGGAGTACACCATCGGCCCCTCCTCCAGCTCCACCAGCACAACGTTGTAGGGCAGTTCCGGTTCGAACGAACCGATGTAGGGCTGCCTCATGATCGTGAAGCCCCACACCGTGCCCCGACCCGACGCCTCGGTCCACCCCCGGTCGAATGACAGGCACGTGGGACAGGAGGCATAGGGCGGGAACCAAACGTGCCCGCAGGCTTGGCACTGGGGCAGCACGAAGCGGTGCTCGCGGGCGGCGGCCCAGAACTCCCGATCCTCGTGGGTCACCGTGGGCAGCGGCTTGGCGTAGCCCTCGCCGGCGCTCACAGCACCCCGTCCCGACACAAAAGCGACGCCCCCGGCAGGGCCGACAGGCACCAGTACAGCGACCAGTCGCAGTCGGGGATCTGGCGCTCACCGGCCTGGCCCCGCAGCTGGCGCACCGCCTCGGCGTGCTGGTTCCACCCCTGGAGGTACGACTCGCTCAACATCCCCCCGCTGGTGTTCACCGGCAACTCGCCCCCCAGGGCGATGCGGCCGTTCTGCACCCATTCCAGCCCCTGGCCTTTGGGGGCGAACCCGAATCCCTCCAACCCCCACAGCACCGACACGCTGAAGTTGTCGTACACCTGGAGGCAGTCGATGTCGTCGGTGGTCACCCCCAGCGGATCGAACAGGTCGGCCTTCATCGAACCGCAGGCCTCGTCCCAGAACCCCAGGTCCACGTACCACTCCCGAAAGTTGGCCCGACCCGCGGTGCCGGCGATGAGCACCGGGGGATGGGCCAGGTCCCGGGCCCGCTCGGCAGTGGTCACCACATAGGCCACCGACCCGTCGTTCACCAGGCAGTAGTCGAACAGCCGCAGCGGCTCGGCGATGTACCGGGCGACCAGGTAGTCGTCGATGGTCATCTCGGCCTGCATGATCGCCCCGGGAGTCATCCGGGCGTGGGAGCGGATGGCCACCGGGATGGCCCCCAGCTGCTCCTCGGTTCCCCCGTACTCGGCCTGATAGCGGGTGAAACCCATCGAATACTGCGCCCCCGGCGAGGCCATCCCGTAGATCGTGTCGTACAGCAGCCCCTGGGGCTGGGCGCCGAACTTGGTGCCCTGGGTGCGGAACGCCACCGAGTTGAACAGCACCACGTAGTCAGCCAGCCCGTGGTGTACCGCGGTGGCCGCGTGCATCAGGGCCATGGCGCACATCCGCCCAGCCTGGGGGTAGTCCACCACGAAGCGCACGTCGGTGAGCCCGGTGCGATAGGCCACCGGCTCGTAATGGGCCAACCCCCCGGTGATCAGCCCGTCGATCTGCGACTTCTCCAGCCCCGCGTCGGCAATGGCCGCCGCAATGGCCTCAGTGGCCAACGCCTCGCCCGTCCGCTCCGGGTCCGGCGTGCGGTACAGCCGGGCGAAGTCACTGCTGCCTATACCGACGATGGCCGCCTGCCCGGCGAAGTCCCGATCGCTCATCGTCCAGCGACACTAGCGACGCAGCCGCAGTCCAGCCCCTATCGTCGGAGCCGAAGCAAGGACGGTGTCGATGAAGATCAATCCCGATAGTTCGTGGCGGCTGGTGGCCGAGCGGCTGGAGGCCGAGACCGATCCCCGGCG
>LXNI01000638.1_pt1 | contig 38819 bp, 31 predicted proteins | sample 809091 | NCBI WGS metagenome assembly LXNI01 (sample SAMN04870527, study PRJNA318959) | sponge metagenome | biome: 01000161; feature: marine sponge reef; material: water | host: Sarcotragus foetidus | place: Greece: Milos, Mediterranean Sea | collected 2013-05-29 | depth 5-7 m
GGGCAGCGGGCCGGTGGCCGGTCTGGCCGGTGCGGCCGTCATGGCCCGCGATTACGGGCTCGACCGGGTCATCACCGCCGACATGGGCGGCACCAGCTTCGACGTGGGCCTGGTGATCGACGGCCAGGACCGCAATTACGAGTTCGACCCGGTGATCGACCGCTGGCGGGTGCACCTGCCGGTGATCGCCAACTACTCCATCGGCGCGGGGGGCGGGTCGATCGCGCACCTGACCGATACCGGCGAGCTGCGGGTGGGCCCTCGCAGCGCCGGTTCCATGCCCGGACCGGCCTGCTACTCCCAGGGCGGCACCGAGCCGACCGTCACCGACGCCGACGTGGTGCTGGGCTTCATCGACCCCGACCGCTTCCTGGGCGGGGCCATACCGCTGAGCCGGCGCCGGGCCGAGCGTGCCCTGACTCGCCGCATCGCCGACCCTCTGGGAATCGACGTGATCGAGGCGGCCGTGCGGGTGCGCCGCCTGATCGACGGGGTGATGGGCCAGGAGATCTACCGCCAGACCGCGCTGGAGGGCCACGACCCACGCGACTTCACCATGTTCGCCTTCGGCGGGGCCGGTCCGGTCCACGCCGCGGCCATCGCCGGATACGCCGATGTGCACACCGTGGCCACCTTCGGTCACGGCAGCGAGTTCAACGCTTACGGGGTGGCCACCATGCCGGTCATGCAGACCTACGAGCGCACCCGCATGGTCCAACTCTTCGACGGTGACGACTACACCGACTCGGCCGACGCCTTCAACGAGGTCGTTCAAGGCTTGGTCGCTCTGGCTGAACGGGACATGGGCGAGGAGGGCTTCGGACTCGACTCGGTGGAGCTGCGGTTGGAACTGGACATGAACTACGGCGGTCAGCACCACACTGTGCGACTCGAATCGCCCCGGCTGCTGTTGGAGAGTCCCGACGATGTGGTGGCCGTGTGCGACGCCTTCAACGAGGTCTTCGCGGCGGCCTACGGGGCCGGATCCATCCATCCCTACGGCGGGATCCTGGTCCAGCTGTTCCGGCTGGTGGCCGGCGCCTCGGGCTACCGGCTGGAGGCTCGGCCCCGGCCGGTCGGAGCGGCTTCGAGCAACGGTGCGTCACTGGACCACGCCGCCCGGGAGGTTTGCTGGCCCGGAGCGGGCCCCACCGACACCCCTGTCTACGACCGGGCCAGCCTGCCCGACGGGTTCTCCACCGAGGGTCCGGCGTTGATGGAGGACGTCGACACCGTGGTGGCCGTACCCCCAGGCTGGAGCTTCACCCTGGACGAGCAGCGCACCGGCTGGCTCACCGCTGCGGAGGCAGGCCCATGACCGTGACCCCCACCGCCGCCTCCCGGCTGCTGGACGTGGCTGCCATGAGCCTCGAAGAGCGGATCGCCCGCTTCGGGCGCCCCCTCATGAAGCCCGGTCCCGGACTCGACCCCGAGGTGCTGCACCGCGAGGTCCTGGAGCCCCCCACCGAGCTGGAGCTGGCCGGCGAGGGCAGCCTCGACCCTGTCGACCTCGAGATCTTCCTGCACAAGCTCGACTCGATCATCGACGACGGCCGCGACGTCTGCAAGTACCTGAGCATGGCCGAGATGCTCCAGGCCGGCGATCTGGGCGTGGGCATCTTCACCTCCAAGGGCGACCTGGCCGGCATGTCCACTGGGGTGATCCTGCACGCCCTGCTGCACTACGGACCGGTCAAGTACGTGCTCAAGCACTATGTGGACGACCCCACCGTGGGCCTGGCCGACGGCGACATCTTCTTCTTCAACGATCCCGACGCCGGCGGGGTGCACACCTACGACCACTTCCTGATGATGCCGGTGTTCGCCGGCGGCGAGCTGATCGCCTGGGTGGCCTGCGGGGGCCATCAGGGCGAGACCGGATCACGCTCACCGGGCGGCTGGTCGCCCGAGATCGGCACCCGCTACGAGGAGGGACTGCACATCACCCCGCTGCGGGTGGGCACCGACTTCCGGTTCCACACCGATCATCTCGAGTTCCTGTTGAACTCTGTGCGGACCCCCCGCCAGAACTCGCTGGACATGAAGGCCCGCCTGGCGGTGTGCGTGCGGCTGCGCCAGCAGCTGCTGCGGGAGGTGGAACGCCGGGGCGCGCCCTTCGTGGCCGCCGGGCTGCGCCAGTCGATCAAGACCTCGGCGGAGTTGGCCCGCCGCCGCATCACCAGTTTCAACGACGGCGTCTACCGGTCGGTGGTGTTCCTCGACACCATCGGCATCGAGGACTCCATCATCCGCCTGCCCGTCGAGTTGCACAAGCGAGGCGACGAGTTGGTCATCGACATGGCCGGAGCCTCGCCCGAACCCCGCATCGGGCCCTTCCACCTGCGCTGGCACCTGGCCCGGGCCGCGTCGGCCGCGGCCCTGTTCCCCACCGTGTTCAGGGGCCTGCGCTGGTCGATCGGCCTGTTCGACCCGATCAAGCTCACCGCCCCGCCCAGCATCGTCAACGCCCCCAGCCGCGACTCGGGCACCGGCTCGGGCAGCCACGCTGGACGGGTGGTGGTGCAGGGCCTGCTGCTGGCCGCCATGCGGATGCTGCACGACAGCCCCCACCGCACCGGGGTGACCGCGCCCTTCGCCGAGAACCTGCTGCTCATCCAGTTCGGAGGCACCGGCCAGTACGGCAACCAGATCGCGGGCGGGCCCGCCAACGGCAACGCCACCGGCCAAGGCGCCCGCTTCGACCTCGACGGCGAGCACAGCGCCGGGTTCTTCTGGGCCATGGTGGTGGACTGCCCCGGACCCGAGGAGCAGGAGCGCAAGTTCCCGTGGGTGTACCTGTTCCGCAACCGCTTCGACCGCGACGTGTGCGGGGTGGGCCGGTACCGGGGCGGCGTGGGCCTCACCGACTGCTTCGTGATCCACGGCACGCCGCAGCTGGGCACCAACTCGGTGGGCACGGGAAGCCGGTTCACCAAGAACTACGGGCTGTTCGGGGGCTACTCGGGCGCGGCCCAGCCCCGCATCATCATCCGGGGCTCCAACGCCAAGGAGCTGATGGCGGCGGGGGCCGACGACCTGCCCATGAGCGTGCGGGAGCTGGCCGACCGGCGCCGCATCTCGGGCGACTACGCCTTCGGGCACACCAACTCCGAGGGTGAGTCGGTGAGCGACGGCGACGTGGTGGTGCTGGCTAGGGGCTGCGGCGGTGGATACGGCGACGTGCTGGAGCGCGAGCCCGAAGCGGTGCTGGGCGACATCGCCGACGGGATCACCTCGCCGGAGCTGGCCGCCCGGCTGTACGGCGTGGTGCTGGTCGCGAGCGGGGACCGGGTGGACGCCGAGGCCACCGACGCTCGCCGGGCCGAGATCCGGGCCGAGCGCAAGCGGCAGGGACGGCCCTTCGCGGACTTCGTGGCCGAATGGTCGCAGCGCCGGCCCCCGGTCGAGGCGCTGCGTTACTACGGCGAGTTCCCGGCGCCGGTGCAGGTGATCGACGATCGCGAGTACCCGACCGAGCCGGACTACGACATCGGGGCGTGGCACCGATGACCGGTCTCGTCGTTCTGTGTGCCGTTCTTGGCCTATGCGGCCGGTTTCCGCATACAGAACGCTCGGGGAGGGGGCGGTGAGCGGGTTGACGGCCCTGGTGCCGGCCGCGGTGTGTGCCGCTGCGTTGGGCCGGGACTGGCCCCATGATCTCGACGGCCAAGTCCGCGGCATCGACGAGGGCAGCAGGGCCCTGGGGCTCACCCACTGCTGCGCGCCCACGACCGACGAGACCCCCCAGGCCGAAGCGGTGACGGCCGGTCTGGTGGCAACTCCGGGAGCCCTCTCGGTACTCGGAGTGGTTCGGGGACCGTTGTCCGACGAACTTCTGTCGATAATCCACCGTAGAGGTGGAAGACTCGCAGGTAGTTCGGGGGTGCAGGACGTTGAAGAACTCCTCGATGACGCTTCCGACGCGGCAGTAGACAGGATCCGGGCGCTGAGCGCCTGCGGTGTGAGCAGGGTCGCCGTCGTGGAGGACGCGACGGCGTCGTGGGCCGGCGACGATGCCGCAGCCGAGTCCCACCGTCCGCTGCTCAACGCGGCCGCGCATCTGCGGATGGAATTGGTTCTCGTCGCGAGCGGCCTCGAGGACGTGGAGTCCTTGGACTACGACCGCTGGGCGTCCGCCGGGGGATGCTCGCCGGGGCTGGGCTTCCTCCCGGCAGCGGCCTTCGACTCCGCCGCGGCACTGGAGCACTGGCTGGACCGGGTCCGGGCTGTCGAGGACCTCGGCGAGGTCTTCACCCCGCCGCTCGATGCAGGCGTGTCTCCTGACCTCGTGCGACACGCCTCGGGTGCGCTCGCCCATGTGGTGGCGCAGTCGTGACCTACTCGGTGGGCATCGACATGGGCGGGACCTTCACCGACGGCTACTTCTCCGACGGCGAGCGGGCGGTGTCGACCAAGGTCCCCACCAGCCACTTCGACCTGACCCGCTCGGTGATGGCATGCCTGGCCGAGGGCGCCGACGAGTTCGACGTTTCCCTGGGAGACTTCCTGGCCGCAGTCAGCCTGTTCCGCCTGGCCACCACCATCGGAACCAACGCCGTGGTCACCGGCACCGGCGAACCGGTGGGTCTGATGATCGAGGCTGGAGCCGAGAAATCGCTGTACGGCCCGAGCGAGCCCGCCCCCGCGGTGGGCGTGTTCGTGCGGGCTGACCACGTGGTCGGCGTCGCGCCGGACGCGGGTGCCGAGGACGTGCTGGCCGTGTGCCGCGACCTGGTCCAGCAGGGCGTGCGCCAGACGGTGGTGAGCCTGCGGGGATCGCACCGCGACGCCGAGATGGCGCTTCGAGAGCTCGTGCGCGACCGGTATCCCGACCACTACCTGCGGTCGATGCCCTTGACGATGGGGTGGGAGACAGCCGACGTCGAAGACGATGAACTGCGCACCAGCACGGCCGTCCTCAACGCCTACCTGAGCCGGCCGATGGCCAAGCTGCTGTACCGCACCGAGGGCATCCTGCAGCAGACCGGGCTGACGGTGCCGCTGCTGGCCACCCGTTCCGACGGCACGTTCAGCCGCATGCCGCGCACCACCGCCATAAGCACCTACAGCTCGGGACCGGCCGCGGGGCTGGGCCTGGCCGCGGCCGAGGCCCGCGACCGGCGCGACGGGACTGTGCTGGCGTTCGACATGGGTGGCACCACCCTCGATCTCGGCCTGGTGCGCGACGGGTCGTACGAGGTGGACGAGACCCCCGAGATCCGCGGCGTCCGGGTACGGCTGCCCGTACCCGGGATCGTCTCGGTCGGGCTGGGCGGATCATCCATAGCGTCGGTGAGCGAATCCGGGACTGTGACGGTGGGGCCGGCCAGCGCCGGGGCGGTGCCCGGGCCGGCCGCGTTCGGTCGGGGCGGCACCGAGCCGACCCTCACCGACGCCGACGTGGTACTTGGACTGCTCGCCGACGGGCAGGCCCTACCGGGCGACATCGTGCTGGACGCAGACCAGGCCTCGGCCGTGCTGGCTCCATTGGCCGGTGGCGATCCCGCGGCCGCGGCCCGGCTCGTGCATGCGGCCGCCCACGAGAAGGCAGCCGCGGCCATCAGCGAAGTTCTGGCTGGAGGGGGTGTCGATCCCGGCGAAGTCACCCTCTACGCGTTCGGCGGTGCCGGTGGGCTGCATGCCGCACCGGTGGCCGAACTGGCCGGCATCGGCCGGGTCAGGTCGTTCGCGGCGGGCGGGGTCTTCAGCGCGCGGGGCGTGGCCGAGGCTGCGGTGGAGCAGCGATACGAGTCCGCGGTGGGCTCGGACGAGGACCTGGACGAGGTTCTCGGCCGCCTGCTGGACCGAGCCCGGCTCGACCTCGCCGCGGAACGATTGCCCGTGACCGAGAGCCGCCTCACCGTTGTGGCGCACCACCAGTCGGGGAAGCACCGGTCTACGGCTGCTGGCATCGACCCCGACTCCATCTCGGCTGCTCTTGGTTTGCCTGACAGCTCCGATCCCGTGGCCCGGGTCGAAGTCCTCTCGAATTGGCAGCCAGATGACCCGCATAGGGGGCAAGACGCTGCCAGTTCAATTGCAGGCGATGAGATCGCTGGCCCCGCACACGTCAACATCGCGGGAACCGTGCACGCCGTCCCGTCCGGTTGGACCGCCAGACCGGACGGCGCCGACAGCCTGCTGTGGGAGCGGTCCGTGTGACGGGCGGGAGGCCTTGGCGGCCGTGCGTCATCGGGGAGCGGTCACGGTGAGTGTGCTGGACGGCATCGCCATCGTCGGCGTCGCTGAGACGGCCATCGGCAAGCTGCCCGGCCGCAGCGCCATCAGCTTGCAGGCCGAGGCCGCGGTGGCGGCCGTCGCTGACGCCGGTCTCGCCAAGGGCGACATCGACGGGGTGTTCTCGTTCTCGGGCTACTCCCAGGCGATGATGCTGCACGCGGCCCGGGTGGCCGAGCACCTGGGCCTGCGGCCCGAGCTGGCGGTGGTCACCGACGTGGGCGGCCCGGGAACCCACCACACCGCCCTGCTCAACGTTGCCGCGGCCATCGACGCCGGCATGTGCACCGCCGCGCTGTGCACCTACGGCGAGAACGGCATCTCCATCCGCCGCTCCGGCCGGGGACGGGCGCCGGGCACCCTCACCGGCGGAGAGGACTTCGAGGCCCCCTACGGCCAGATCGCCATGATCAGCGGATACGCCCTGTTCGCCCAGCGCCACATGCACCTCCATGGCACCACCAGCGAGCAGCTGGGGGCAGTGGCGGTGACCTCGCGCCACCACGCCTCGCTCAACGACAACGCCCACAAGCGCGACCCGATCACCCTGGCCGACCATCAGGCGTCGCCCATGATCTCGTCGCCGCTGCGAAGACTCGACTGCTCGCTGATCTCCGACGCGGGCGGGGCCTTCGTGGTCACCTCCATCGATCGGGCCCGCCGCCTGGGCGTGCGGTACGCACGGGTGCTCGGCTTCGGCTCGGCGGCCACCCACCACATCGGTTCGCAGGCCCCCGACCTCCACGAGCTCGGCGGGCCGGTTGCCGCGGCCCGGGCATTCGATCGAGCGGGCCTGACCGCTGCTGACGCCGACGCGGCCTACATCCACGACGCCTGCACGTTCAGCGTGGTGGCCGGGGTGGAGGCCCTGGGCCTTTGCGGCGAGGGCGAGGGCGGGCCGTACGCCGAGTCGGGTGCGCTGGCGCTTGGCTCGGACTGCCCGGTCAACCTCCACGGCGGGATGCTGTCGCACGGCCATGCCGGCGGGGTGTTCCACCTGCTCGACGCGGTCCGCCAGATTCAGGGCTCGGCCGGACGGCGCCAGGTGGACGGCGCCGAGGTGGTGGTGGCCCACGGCAACGGCGGGGTGTTCTCAACGTTCTCGACCATGGTGCTGGGGCAGGGCCGATGACCGGCAAGCCCCGTCCCGACCTGAACGACACGGCCGCGACCCCGTACTGGGAGGCGGCCGCCCGCCACGAACTGGTGATGCGGTGCTGCGACACCTGCAAAATGGTGTTCTTCCCGCCCCGTGATCTCTGCCCCGGCTGCTGGAGCGCAGAGCTCTCCTGGCAGTCGGTGAGCGGCCGGGGAACGGTGTGGACGTTCACGGAGGTCCATGTGGCCTTCTACGACGACACCTGGGCCGACGACGCGCCCTATGTGGTCGCGGTGATCGAGTTGGACGAGGGTCCCCGCCTGCTGGCCAACCTCGTCGAGCCCGACAGAGATCGCCTCGCTATCGGCGACCGCGTCGAGGCGACCTTCGAGGACCGCCCCGAGGGCGTGACCCTGCCGATGTTCCGGGTCGTGAAGTGACCGCCTCGGCCACCCGCGAATTGGCAGCGTTTTGCACGCCATGCGTGCGAATTGCTGCCAGTTCCGACGACCCCCGTCCGCGCCTGTCGAATTGGCAGCGTTTTGCACGCCATGCGTGCGTATTGCTGCCAGTTTCGGTGCAGGTGAGTTGCGTGACCGTGGACGGCAGGCCGTGACAAGCGTTGAGCACAGAGATCTGTGGTCGCTATGTGCGGCGCGGACCGGGGAGCATCCTGATCGGGTGGTTCTCGACTTCGACGGCAACCTCTGGACTTGGGCCGAGCTGATCGACGCGGCAGATGCACTGGCCGGCGGGCTGGCGGGGGCCGGGGTAGTGGCGGGCGACGTGGTGTGCCATATGTCGCCCAACCATCCCGAGGCGGTGGTCACCATGCTGGCCCTGCTGCGGCTGGGGGCCGTGGAGTGCCCGGTCAACGCCGGCCTGCGGGGTCACCAGTTGGCCCACGTGCTCAATCATTCGAGCGCCCGGATGCTGATACTCGACGGCTCGCTCGCTGACCGGCTGGCCGAGCAGCTTCCCGCCGCGCCCAACCTCACGACGGTGGTGCAGCGCGGCCCCGGTCTCGCGTCCTCGCCGGCCGCGGCTGCTGAGGCGGTTCCCTCCGGTTCCGGGCCGCGGGCTCCCGCCGGTGTCGCTGTGGTCGACTACGACGACGTGCGCGGCTCCGGCAAGCGGCCGCCGCCGTTCAGGCCGCCGCAGGCTGGCGACCCGATGAACATCATCTACACGTCGGGCACCACCGGGCCGGCAAAGGGCGCAGTGCTGCCGCAGGCGTTCCCCATCGAGCAGGCCCGCATCAAGATCGAGCAGTGGGGGCTCGGTGCCGACGACGTGATGTTCTCGGCGCTGCCCCTGTACCACGTCAACGCCCGGTTCTCGACGCTGGGGACCGCCCTGGTGGTTGACGGGCGGGCCGCGCTGGTGACGCGCTTCTCGGCCAGCACGTTCTGGGATCAGGTGCGCGCCGCGGGCGCCACCGAGGTGGGCGTGGTCGGGGCGGTGTCGTCGATCTTGCTGCGCCAGGAGCCGGGCCCGGCCGACCGCGACCACAGTGTGCGCATGATGCACGGCGCGGCCGGCATTCCCATGGACCGCCGAGCCGACTTCGAGGACAGGTTCGGGCTGCGGCTGGTGACCGGGTTCGCCATGACCGAGACCGGTCACTTCTCAACCACCAGCCCCGACGACCCGATGCGTTACAAGGCCTCGGGCCGTCCCGTGCCCCAGTACGAGGCCGCGGTGGTGGACGCCGACGACAACGAGGTGCCGGCCGGCACGCTGGGCGAACTCGTGGTGCGGCCCCGCCGGCCCGGGGTGATGATGACCGGCTACCACCGCCAGCCCGAGGCCACCCACGCCGCGTTCAGGAACCTGTGGTTCCACACCGGCGACCTGGCCACCATCGAAGCCGACGGCTACATCCGCTGGGTCGACCGGGCCGCCGACGCCATCCGCCGCCGGGGCGAGATGATCTCCTCCACCGAGGTCGAGCGAGCGGTGTGCGAGCTGGACACGGTGGCCGAGTGCGCCGCGGTAGGAGTGCCCTCAGAGCTGGGCGAGTGGGACGTCAAGCTGGTAGTGGTACCCGAACCAGGCCGAAGCGTCGACCCGGCCGCCCTGCAACGCCACTGCCGGGCCACCCTGCCCGACTTCTGCCAGCCCCGCTACCTGGAGATCCTCGACGAGCTCCCCAAGACCGCCACCCACAAGGTCAACAAGCACCAGCTCCGCCACACCGAAGGCTCAACCGTCTTGGACCTCACCTGAGAACGTGAGCGGGTAGGCGCAATCGGGTCACGTGAGCGTCAGCGAGCTCGGCCATGCGAAAGGCGAGAGCGAGCTGAGAAGATGGCGAGCCCCTTCACTATTCTTGAGGCCCGACCGCCTTTCGACGGGCTGGTCCGGGAGACGTGACGCATCGTGGTTGACCTTGACAGAGCCAGAGAACTGGGCCACGAGATACTGGACACCGCCGGGATCGAGGTCGGCGGCGACCGGCCCCAGGACATCGCCGTGCACGACGACCGCTTCTGGGCCCGGGTGCTGGCCGACCGCGAGCTCGGGCTCGGCGAGTCGTACCAGGAGGGCTGGTGGGGCGCCAACCAGCTCGACGAGTTCATCGCCGAGGTGCAGGCCCTCGATCTGCGCTCGCTGGTGCGGCCCAAACCCGCGCTCACCCTGCAGATCCTCTTGGCCCAGGCCCGCAACCGCCAGACGGTGCGGCGGGCCCGCCAGAACGCCGGCGCCCACTACAACATCGGCAACGACCTGTACGAGCGAATGCTCGACAGCCGCATGATCTACTCGTGCGGCTACTGGCACCGTGCCGCCGACCTCGACGAGGCCCAGGAGCACAAGCTGGAACTGATCTGCCGCAAGCTGCACCTCGAGCCCGGCATGAGGCTGCTCGACATCGGCTGCGGCTGGGGCGGCTTCGCCCGGTACGCGGCCACCGAGCACGGCGCACAGGTCACCGGGGTGACTCCCGCGGGGGAGCAGGCCCGGCTGGCCCGGGATGTCTGCGCCGGCCTGCCCGTCGACATCCGCGAGTGCGACTACCGCGACGTGCGGGGCCGCTTCGACCGGATCGTGTCGATCGGCATGATGGAGCACGTCGGTCCCCGCAACCTGAAGACGTTCTTCCGGCGCTGCGACGACCTGCTGGACGCCGACGGGATGATGCTGCACCACACCATCGGCTCGCTGGAGTCGAAGAACCACACCGATCCGTGGTTCGACAAGTACATATTCCCCGGAGGGGTGGTTCCCTCGCTGGCCCAGATCTCAGCGGCCACCGAGAAGGACTGGGTGATCGAGGACGTCCACAACTTCGGCCCCTACTACGACCGCACGCTCATGGCCTGGCACCGCAACGTGACCGCGGCCTGGGACGACCTGCCCGCCTACGACGAACGCTTCCGCCGCACCTGGGACTACTACCTGCTCAGCTCGGCCGGATCATTCCGGGCCCGGGCCCTGCAACTCTGGCAGATCGTGTTCACCCGCAGCCGCCGCCGCTCCGAGGTCTACCACCGGCCCACAACAACGGGACTGCTGGAACCAGAGGTCTAGCACTCGCCTACTAGCAGCGTCCGCAAAATGGGTGAGAGCCTGTCGCGTCGCAGCGGTGTCATTCCCGCTCTTGTTCGCTGCGCTCACGGGCCGCCCCAACCAAGGCAACACAGCCCACGGCCTCTCGCCGTATGGGCCGCGTGGTCCCGCCTATTCGCTCGGCCTCTAGCATTCAAGGGCAATGGCCAGGCTCCGGAGCAGCGAGTGACCGGGAGGTCGGCGAACCGGACTGTTGCGGGTCTGCTGGTGGCCGCCGTGCTGGCCGCGGCCTGCGGCGGCGATGACGGCGAGGGCGCGCAGCCCGAGCCTGCGCCGCAGCAGAGCGCCGCCGTCACCTCAGCCCCCGACAGCCAACCGGACGCTGCTCCCGAGCCGGCGGTTCCGGCCGATGACGGTGAGTCGCGAGCCCCGGTCGAGGCGGACGCAGCGGCACAGCCAGAATCCGACGAATCGACCTCCGCCGAGCCGGCCGCCGTCGACGAGGAGCCGGCTCCGGCTCCGGCCGTCGTGGAGCGGACGATCACGATCGGGGTGGCCTATCCCGACGTGTCGGCCTTCGCCACCCTCAACCAGAAGTTCAGCATCGGCGACCCGGAGCAGCAGGCTGCGGCGGTTCTGGACGGATGGCGGCGCGACGGCCTGCTGCCAGTCAACGGCACCGACATCGAACTGGTATTCCGCAAGTACTCCATCATCAACAGCAGCGACAAACTCGGCGCCTGCACCGGGTTCGCCCAGGATGACGATGTCTTCGCGGTCGTCTCAGGGCGGGACTTCACGGTCGGGGCGGAGTGCCTCGCAAGCCGGTTCGACATCCCGACCATTGACCTGATGGGCGCTCCGCCCAGCGTCTACGACCGGGCGCCGCGCCTGTTCACCATCCGGCCGAGCGAGGCTGAGGTGCTGCGGGCCTACGTCCAATGGGCCGACCGCGAGGGCCTCTTCGACGACGCCACTGTCGGCATCTTCTGGGACACCCGCTCCGAGGAGGCGGTCGACGCCTTCAAGGAGGCCATGGCCGCGGCCGGTCATTCGATCGCGGTTGAGGTCGCCTCCGACGGCGAGGGGATCGGCAGCCCCCAGGACCAGATCTCGGTGGAGCGCTTCCTGGCCGCTGGCGTGGACTCGGCGGTGCTCCTTGTCGGCACCAGCAGCGTCACCAACTTCATGCACTTCGCGGAGTCCCAGAACTACCGGCCCGCGTACCGCAGCATGGAGTGGGCCAGCCACATCGGAGATGTCGCCTCCGGGTCGCTGCCCCAGGAGCAGTACGACGGGACGCTGGCCATGACCGTCAGCCGGGTGGGTGAGATCGCGGCGGGCATGCCCCTCAACGCTGCCGCGGAGGCCTGTGTGTCGAACTATGAGCGTTTCTCGGGCACCGACATCGCCCGGACGTCTCCCGAGACCGCCGAATGGGCCCAGATCCTCTACACCTGCGACCTGATGTCGGTGCTGCTCGCAGGTTTGCAGGGGGCCGGCGACGACCTCACCAGCGAGTCGCTGGTGGCTTCGCTCGAGAGCCTTGAGGGTTTCGGTCTGGCGGCCTGGGGCGACCTGACCTTCGGCCCCGGCGACCACTCCGGCGTGCAGCAGTTCCGAACCGTCGAGTGGAGCGCCGACTGCCTGTGCTGGACGGCCCGCACCGACATGGTCGACTTCGGCGCTTGACCCGGGTTTAGCGATCGAGAAACTCCACGATGGTGTCGAGGTGCAGTTTCAGGCGTCGCTGGGCGGTCTGGAGGTCGCGATCCAAGATGGCCTCGGCAATACGAGCGTGAGCCCGGTGGACCTCCTTGGCCGCGTCCTGCAACGGCATCGGCTGGATGGAGTGGCGGCTGGTGACCCGGCTCAGTATCTGCACGAACAGCTCCATGGCCGGATTGCCGGTCAACTCGGCGAGCAGCAGGTGGAAATCGTTGCTGGCGTAGTCGTCGCTGGCCCGCCCGGACTGGCGCCCGGTGACGATCCGCTCGATCTCGGTGTCGACGAACTCCTTGATCCGGCGCTCGCCGTCGGTGTCGAGGAGCTCGATGGCGCTCTGGACGCAGCTCAGCTCCAGTGCCAGCCGGGCCTCGTTGATCTGGGCCGCGTTGATGTCCAGGTACTCGAGGTTGAGCGACACCGTACGGACCGCGGCGTCCACGCTCGGCGCCACCACCACCAGGCCTCCGCCGGGGCCGCGGCGCATCTCGGCCACGCCGTGGTGACCCACGATGCGGATGGCCTCGCGGAACACGGCCCGGCTCACGCCGTAGCGCTCGCACAGCTCGGACTCGGAGCCGACAACGTGGCCGACCCTCCAGCCGGCCGCGATGATCTCGTTCTCGATGGTCTCGGCAAGAACCTCGCCGAGTTTGCGTCCTGGAGCAGCCTGGAGCCGGTGGTTGGGCACTAGTCGCTCAGAATCGAGGCGACATCGGGACGTTGCGACCAGCGGAACAGCGTCTCCGCGTTTCCGTGCGTCATGGCGGCCACCTCGTCGGCCGGGACACCTGCCAGCGAGCGGTGCACTTCCTGTTGGCTTCTGGGCCATGGTGTGTCGGCGTGCGGGTAGTCGCACTCCCACATGATCTTGTCCACGCCGATGTGGTGGCGGGCCTCGATCCCTGCGGTCTCGTCGATGAAGCACACCCAGAAGTTGCGCCGGAACAGCTCCGAGGGCGGCGTGTCGTCCAGTTCCGCCCAGTAGCGGTGGCGCTCCCAGGTGCGGTCGACCCGTTCGAGGGCGAACGGAACCCAGCCGATCCCTCCCTCGGACAGGGCGATCTTGATGCCGGGGAAGCGTTGCGGTATCCCGCACAGCAGAAGGTCCATGAAGGTGATCTGGGCGTTCACCGGTCCGAGCGCCACCGCCACCGAGAACGAGGCATCCTCGGAGGGCATGTGGGTGCGGCCGCTGGTGCCGATGTGGATGCAGACCACCATGTCGGTCTCGGTGACCGCGTCCCACACCGGGTCCCAGTGGGTGGTGTGGAACGACGGCTCGCCGAAGGGGGCCATGCTCTCGGGGAAGGTGACGGCCCGCACTCCCAGGTCGCCGCAGCGCCGGATCTCGGCGGCCATCAGATCCGGGTCCCACAGCTGGCCGATCATCATCGGCACGTACATGCCCGGCACCGCGGCGCACCATTCGGTGAGCATCCAGTCGTTGTAGGCCTTGACGCAGAGGTCGGCCAGTTCCTTGTCCCTGGCGGTGAGGAAGCGCTGACCCGCGAAGCGGGGGAACGTGGGGAAGCACACGCTGCCCCTCACGCCGTCGCGCAGCAGGTCGGCGGCTCGAACCCGCGGGTTGTAGCAGCCCTCGATCATGTCGGAGTAGCTGGCCGGGTCCATGGCGAAGTCCTTGTGGGGCTTGCCGGCCACCGCGTTGAGGCCCATGGTGGCCAGTTGCTCACCCTCGTACTGCCAGGCTTCGGTGCCGTCGTCGCGTGTCACCACCCGGGGGCAGACATCCTGGAACTTCGCGGGGAGGCGGTCGGTCCACACGCCCGGAGGCTCGATGATGTGGTCGTCGACGCTGAACAGGTCGTAGTCCAGCCGGGTCGACTCGGGCGCTGTCGTCGTCGCCGTCACTTGTGTCCCCTCGTGCCGGGTCCTGGCGCAGCCTCCGTACGACATGGGCTGACGCCGAAACTCATGGGTGCCCCTTCATGTCGGGTCGTGGCGCAGGGCGCGAACGACATGGGCTGACGTTGATATAGCGTACTGAATTGCCGATCGGACATGCCTGTGCGGCCGCGGCGCCGGGCGCGGGGAGGAGCAGCGATGAGAGTCAGGGTGCTTGACCATGTCTGCCAGGGGCACACGCTGTGCGCCATGGCCGCCCCCGACGTCTTCAAGCTCCGCGAGGAGGACGGCCATGCCTACGTGGAGTCCACCGACGTTGGAGAATCTCAGCAGGACGCGGTGCGGCGAGCGGCCATCGGCTGCCCCGAGCGGGCCATAGTCGTCGAGGACTAGTCGAGCGGTCACGAACCCGGAGGCCGAGCCGATAGGCGGGACAACGGGGCCCATACGGCGCGAGGCCGTGGCCCGAGCGGCCCGTGAGCGCAGCGAACAAGAGCGGGAATGACACCGCCACGACGTGACGGACTCTCGCCCATTCGCGGTCATGAACGAAGCCGCACCACCGCGTCGATCTCGACGCTGGCCCCTCCGGGCAGAGCGGCCACCCCGATGGCGGAACGGGCCGGCAGCCGGTCCTGGCCGAAGATGGCCAGCAGCACCTCGGAGGCCCCGTTGATCACGGTGGGGGCCGCCATGAAGTCGGGGCGGCAGCGTACGAAGCCCATGAGCTTCACGAACCGGTCGACGCGGTTGAGGCTCCCGCCCAGGGCGCCCCTGAGGTTGGCGAGGGTGCAGGCCATGGCCAGGGCCGCCGACTTCTGGGCATCCTCGATGCTCAACTCGTCTCCGACCGAGCCCGCGTAGGCCATCTTCCACGGCGGGCCCTCAACGGCCACTATCCCTGATGTGTAGACGGTCGAGCCGTCGACGACGGCTCCGGGGAACAGCGGCTGGTCCGGCAGTGGCTCCGGTATGACGATGCCGGCCTCGGCGGCCCGCTCATCCCAGTTCGGGAGGGAATCGTCGGTCATGGTCAGGCTCCTCCGGCTTGCGCCACTAGCTCGGCGTAACGGTCGGCAACCGCCCTGGCCACCTTGGAGTCGTCGGTGTAGTGGCCGCCGCTGACGCCCACACCCCCGACCGGCTTGCCGTCATACTTGAGAGGGAAGCCTCCGGGCACGATGAAGGTGTCGGGGTTGGACGACAGGGCTCGATACAGCACATCGTCGGACTTGAGGCGCTTCTCGATGAAGTCCTCGGTGGGTAACCCGAGGCCTGAGGCGAACAGCGCCTTGCCCAGGCCGCCTCGCCAGGCCTTGGGGTTGGCGCCGTCGAGCTTGGCTGCGGCCACGATCTCGCCGAAGGAGTCGACCACGACGATGCCGGCCCGCACTCCCAACTCCTTGGCCTTGGCTATGCCGGCGGCCAGCGATTCTGCCGCCGCCTCATAGGTCACGTGGTGCTGTATCCGGACAACGTTCTCCATCGAGCCTCCCATCAGGGTCGGGCGTGCGCGGAGGCGGCGGAAGAGAATCCTCGGCCCGCGCACCGTTCCGTCATTGAGTATACTCTATATCGGATTGCCGGCTCTCCAGAGGGGTTCTCGCACAAGGCGGGCACCTGACGACGGGCTGGAACGAAGCGCAAGTCGGGGAGGAAGCCCGGTGAAGAACGGCTACCGGATCATCGACACCGACACCCATGTCGGACCCAACCTCGAGACCCTGGAGATGTACGCGTCGGCCCGCCTGCGCGAGCGCTGGGGCGAGCTGGACCAGTACAAGCAGCCTGTGACTCTGGGCGGGCACTTCCTGAGCGTCGGTCCGATGAAGTACGACCGGGCCCTGGGCACTCCCCACGGGGGCGAGAAGGCCACCAAGGGGGGCGAGAGCCCCCTCAAGCGCAGTGTCAGCAAGACCTTCAAGACGCCGCCGGCACCCGACGTGAGCAACCTCAACAGCACCGGGCGGCTCGCTGACATGGACACCGAGGGCGTCGATGTCCATGTCATCATCCCCGGAACCTTCGCCAACGCCGCCACCGCCCTCGACGCCGAGCTGGCCACCGAGCTGTACGGGGCCTACCACCGCTACGTGGCCGAGTACTGCTCGGTTGACACCGACCGACTCAAGGCCACCATCCTGCTGCCGGCCCGCGACCCGGAAGCTGCGGCTCAGATCGTGGCCGAGCTGGGCCCCGAGACGTGGGTGGGCGCCGCCAGCGCCATCCTTCCCGAGGAGGTCCCTGTCGACGACCCTGGACTCGATCCGATCTGGGCCGCTCTCGATGAGCACGACCTGCCCCTGCTGCACCACTCGTTCTTCTATGAGCCCCCGTACTTCCCCGGATACCGCGACATCTGGGGAAACGTGGTGGTGGCCCGGGCCGCAGCCCATCCCTGGGGTGCGGCCAGGCTGCTGGGGTACATGACCCTCAGTGGCATGTTCGACCGTTTCCCGAGACTGCGCATCGGGTTCTCCGAGTGCAGCGCGGGCTGGCTGCCGGCCTGGCTGATCCGTCTCCAGGGCCAGGCCGACTACATGGCCAACGCTCTGCCCGAACGCAAGCTGACCCCGGTCGAGTACGCCCAGGCGGGCCACATCTATTGCGGCATCGAGCTCTACGAGGGCGCGGCCCTGGCGGCGAGCATCAACGAGATCCTCGGCGACGGTGTGTTGATGTTCTCGTCGGACTACCCCCACAACCAGGCCGAGTTCCCCCGCTCGCCCGACATCGTGCTTGAGTGGGAGGACCGGCTGGGCCCCGACGCCATGACCAAGCTGATGTCGACCAACGCCGAGAGGTACCTGCGGCTGTGAGCCGCGACCCGGACCCGATCCGGTGACCGCGGCAGTTGCGACCTCCGATCCCCGGGCGACAACCGCCGCCGTGGAGGTGCTGCGAGACGGCGGCAACGCGGTGGATGCGGCGGTGACCGCCTGCTTCGTGCTGTACGTAGTCGAGCCTCAATCCTGCGGTGTCGGCGGCGACGGCTTCATGTTCATGCACGACGGCGATCACACGACGGTCGCCCTCGACGGCTCGGGTGCGGTCCCGCTGGAGCTGACCCCCGACGGTCTGCGCGACGCCGGCCACGACGTGGTGCCGGCCCGGGGTGGCGCCTCGGTCACCACGCCGGGCGCGGTGGCGCTATTGGAGACGGCGCTGGGCGAGTACGGCACTATCTCGCTAGCCGCGGCGGTCGAGCCGGCGCGCCGCTACGCCTCGGCCGGTTTCGAGGTGCGCTCCACCCTGGCGATCACCGCGGCCCGCAGCGGGGAGTCCCTGGCTTCGGACCCGGTGCTCGGCCCCCTGTACGTGCCCGGGGGAACGCCGGTGGCCGAGGGCTCCACGGTCCGCAACCCGCGGCTGGCGGCATGCCTGGACGCCATCGGGTCGCAAGGGAGCCGGGCGGTGCTGGCTGGTCCGATCGCCGAGGCCATCGTCGAGCGGGTCCGGGCCGACGGCGGGTTCCTGTCGGAGGCCGACATGGCCCGACACCGGACCCTGGAGGTCGTGCCCGGCACCGTCGAATTCGCGGACCACACGGTGTGGCAGATGCCGCAACCGACCCAAGGCCCGAGCGTCATCGGTGCGCTGGCGCAACTGGAGCCCGAGACGCCCGTCGACTGGAAGGCGGTGCTGGACGCCACCCGCTCAGGGATGCGATCCGCGGGCTTCGATCCTGCGGCCATAGTCGTGGGCGGCCGCCCGCCACGGGCCACGGGCGACACCACCTTCCTGGCCGTGGTGGACCACTCAGGCCGGGCAGTGTCGCTGATCACCTCGGTGTTCGGCGACTTCGGCGCCCACCTCGGCGTGGCCGAGATCGGCGGGCCGATCCACAATCGGGCCACCACCCTGCGGATGCTGCGCCAGCAGCCTCAGCCGGGTGCCAAGCCGCCCCACACCACCATCCCCGGGCTGGTCACCCGCGGCGACCGTCTTCGCTGCGTGCTGGGCGTGGCCGGAGGGATCATGCAGCCCCAGGCCCAGGTCCAGTTGCTGGTGCGCATGCTCGTTGAAGGGCTCGCTCCCCAGCAGGCCATCGACCGGCCCCGGTTCAAGGTGTGCTTCGGCGGTGATCTGGCCCTGGAGCCCGATCACGAGCTAGCCGAGACCCATCCGGCTGCGCTCGCACGCCCGCCCGGGCCGGAGGGCTTCGGCGCCGCCCAGGTGGTGGGCTGGCACCAGGGCCGTCTGGAGGCCGGCGCCGACTCCCGCCGCGGCGGCTCCGTGGCGCACTTGGCTTGAGATCGGGCTGGAACGGCCCCGGTCAGTCGCCCGCGACCGCGCCGGCGGCGAACAACTGAGCGATCTGGGACTCGTTGTAGCCCAGTTCTTCGAGGATCTCGGTGGTGTCGGCCCCGAAGGCGGGCGCAGGCCGGGCGACCCGGTACGGCTGCTCATCCACGATCACGGGCTCGCCCACGTACGTGAAGGATCCGGCGATCGGATGGTCGCCCTCCACCAGGATCTGGCGGGCCGCGATCTGGGGGTCGTCGCGGAGGCTGGCCACCCCCTGGTGCGCGGGGCCGATGGGCAGTCGCTCGCGCACGGCCAGTTCCACCCAGTGGCGCTGGGTGCGGGTCTCGATCATGGCCTGCAGTTCGCGGCGCAGATCGGCGGCGTCCCGGGCGAAGTCGACGGCACCCTCCTCCACCTGGCGGCCGATGAGGTCGTCGCGCTCGACCACCCGGCAGAACCGCTCCCAGAACTTGGGCTCGATGCAGCAGAACAGCACGAACCGCCCATCGGAGGTCCGGTAGTACTGGTACTTGGCTCCGGTCAGCGGCTCCGAGCCGGGTGCCCGGAGGCCGGTGTGGTCGGTGATCCTGTCGTAGTTGAGGCCGTACACCGCGCCGATCCACCCCTGAGCCACCACCGCGTCGGCCGCGGAGGCGTCGAGGAAGCAGCCCTGGCCGGTGGCCTGGCGCCGGAAGAGCGCCGCGGCCACGCGCAGGGCGGCATGGACGGCGCCCGCTGCGGTGCCGTCGCCGCCGATCGAGGTGCCCCACATCAGCTCGCGGTTCTCGACCTGGCGCACGAACCCGTCCTCGCTGGTGTCGAGGGCGACCGAGGCCGCGCCGGCGTTCATCATCTGCCCGTGGGTGGGCATGGCGGCGTAGGGGCCGGTGCAGCCGAAGCCGGTGTACTGGCAGTAGACGATGTCGGGCTTGCGGGCCCGCTGCTGGGTGTAGCCGATGCCGAGCCGGTCGGCGGCGCCCGCGGTGAAACCGTCGATGAACACGTCGGCGCGGTCGAGGAGCTTCCAGAAGGCCTGCTGGCCCTCGCCGGTGCGCAAGTCGATAGCGATGCTGCGCTTGTTCTTGTTGACCTGCAGATGGGCGGGGCTGTGCCGCGGCTCGATCTGTCCGAGGATGTCTCGCAGGTAGTCGCCTGCGGGGGGCGCCTCGACCTTGATCACCTCGGCGCCCAGGTCGCCCAGCAGCATGCCCAGGGTGTCGCCGTTGAGCAGCACCGCGGACTCGATGACCCGCACGCCTTCGAGCAGGTCGCTCACCGCCGTTCCTCTCCGGCAGCGCTCACGGGCCGCTCAGGTCCACGTAGACGTTCTTCGGCCGTAGGAACTCCTCCACTCCGGCCAGCCCACCCTCTCGCCCGAACCCGCTCTGCTTGACGCCTCCGAAGGGAACGCTGGGCGGCATGGGGGCGAAGGCGTTGATCCCGACCGAGCCGGCCTGCAACCGACTTGCCATCCGGTGGGCCCGGGCGATGTCGCGGGTGAAGACCAGGCCGCCGAGGCCGTAGGGGCTGTCGTTGGCGATGCGCAGGGCCTCGTCCTCGTCGCCGAACCGGACCAGGCTCAGCACCGGCCCGAAGATCTCCTGCTGGGCGATGGGCGAGGAGTTGTCGACGTCGCCGAACACGGTCGGCTCCACGAAGAAGCCCTCGGCCAAGTCGCCGCCCAGGCGCCGACCTCCGGTGAGGAGCTGCCCATCGCCGCGGGCCGCGGCCGCCTCGACCTCACCGATGATGCGCCGGCAGGCCGCCTCGGTGATCACCGGTCCGGTCTGCACACCATCGTCGAAGGGCTTGCCCACCACCAGCGACGACGCCGCGGCCACCACCCGCGGCGCGACCTCGGAGTAGATGGAGTCCTGGACCAGCAGCCGGGTCGGCAGCACGCAGCCCTGGCCGCTCATGCCGGCCAGGGCCAGGCCGACGGTCGTGGCCACCGCGGTGTCGATGTCGGCGTCGGCGAACACGATGCTGGCCGACTTGCCGCCCAGCTCCAGCATGACGGGGGTGAGGTTGGCGGCGGCGGCGGCCATCACCTTGCGAGCAGTGGCGCTGCCGCCGGTGAAGCTGATCTTGTCGACTCCAGGATGGGTTACCAGGGCCTGGCCTGCTTCCGCTGTGCCGGGCACCACATTCAACGCTCCGGTGGGCAGCCCCGCGGCCAGGCCGAGCTCGCCGAAGCGCAGCAGCGACAGCACTGCCAGCTCGGAGGGCTTGACCACCACGGTGTTGCCGGCCACCAGCGCCGGGATGGCCTTCATGGCGGCCGAGACCACCCCGCCGTTCCATGGCGTGAGCGCGGCCACCGTGCCGTAGGGCTCGGGCACGGTGTAGTCGAGCACCCGGCCCGGATGCACCGGGATGGTGGCTCCCTCCAGTTTGTCGACCCAGCCCGCGAAGTAGCGCATGTACTCGACCGCCATGTTGGCGCCGGGCCGCCTCTTCATGGGCGCCCCCAGCTCCAGTGATCGCAGGGTCGACATCTCGAGGTGGCTTTCCTCCAGCAGCTGGGCGAAGCGCAGGATCACGTCGCGGCGCTGCGCAACCGACAGCGCCAGCCAGTCGGGTTGGGCGTCGCGGGCCGCCTGCACGGCGGCGTCGATCTCGTCGGGCCCGGCCATGGCCACGGTGGCCAGCTCCCGCCCGGTGGAGGGATCGAGCTGCTGGCGCGAGCCTGCACTGGTGTCACCGATGCGCTCTCCGCCCACCAGCAAGTCTCCGCTGGGCACAGCCCGAATGACGTCCGGTTCGTTGGTCGTCATGGTCAGGTCAGGGCGAAGCCGCCGTCGACGCGCAGCGTCGTGCCGGTGGTGTAGGTGTTGGTGAGCAGGAACATCACCGCATGGGCGATCTCGGCCGGTTGGCCGATGCGTCCCAACGGTACGGCCGCAGCCACGCGGTCGAGCGCGGCCTGACTGTTGAGTGCCCGCCTCAGGACCTCGGTGTCGAAGGCGCCTGGACAGATCGCGTTCACCCGCAGCGGGGCGAGCTCGACGGCCATGGCCCGGCAGAAGGACTCGAGAGCGGCGGTGGCCACCGCCCCGGCCGAACGCCCCGGCCTCGGTCTCAGCGCAGAGAGACCCGAGCAGAAGACGAACGAGCCGTCCGGCGGCATCCTTGGAGCCGCCACTGCGCAGGCGTTGCGGGCGGCCCAGACCCGGGCGTCGAAGGCCGAGGTGAACATCTCGTGGTCGGCTTCGGCCAAGGCGGCCGCGGGCTGGTCGCCGGTGAACGAGACCACATGGTCGACGGCGTCGAGTGATTCGACGAAGGCGGCCAGAGCCCCGGTGTCGCGGGCGTCGAGAACCCCGCAGACGGTGCCCTCGCCGACAGCGCGGCGAGCGGTTTCGGCCTTCTCGGGGTCGCGCCCCACAATGGCCACATCCGCTCCGGCCTCGCGGACGGCTTGGGCGGTGGCCAGCCCCATCCCCGATGTGCCGCCCAGTATCAGCACCCGCCTGCCTCCCAGGCTCATGGGGTCATCCTCGCGAAGGAAACGACAACCTGCAGGCGCAGCAGCACAGATCCATCCTAATCAGTGTGCTAAATACTGGCCTGTGACCCAGCCCGCCGATGATGGATCGCCCATCGAGCCCGTCGATGCCGACATCGACCATCCGGTCCTCAACCGGGTGTTCGACGGGTTCCGGGAGCGGGGCCGGGAGGTGCCGCAGCTGTACCGGATGCTGGGCAACTCCCCGGCCATGCTCGATGCCTGGGTCTCGATGGCCTGGCCGCTGCGGTCCGAGCCCGCCGCCGACCGGGGCCTGCGGGAACTGCTGATCATGCGGACCGCCGTGCTGACCCGCTCGTCCTTCGAGTGGCAGGCCCACTGGCCGGCCGCGGTCCGAGCCGGCGTGACCGTCCCCCAGTTGGAGGCCTTGGGCGACTGGGAAGCCTCCGGGGAGTTCTCGCCGGCCGAACGGGCCGCGCTGGCCTGCACTGACGGAATCGTTCTCCGAGGCGGGGCCTCCCCGGAGTCGGTGGCCGGGCTGAGGCAGCATTTCTCGCCGGGTGAGTGCATCGAGCTGATCCTCACCGCCTGCTTCTACGTGTGCGTCTCAGCGACGCTGCACAGCCTCGCCATCGAGGCCGACCCCGACACCGTCACCGAGGCCCTGGCCGCCTACACCCGCCTGACCGGCTAGAGACTGCTGAGCAAGCGCCTGGTCGGGCCCGCAGCCGGCCGTGGCGCAGCAGGGCGCAGCGGTGCCCCTCTCGACGTCTTCCGGCCGTTTGCTGCGCTCTTGCGGGAATCTGGGCGGATTCCGTGGGCGAATGGCGCTTCGGTCCCGTTCCTTGTATCCACCGTGAAGGCCATCGTGGCTACACTCGTGTCAGTGACACTGAAGTCTCGGCTGGGGCAGGCTCCCTTACCAAGCTTCCGGCGGCCACCAGTGGTTGAGGTGGTGATCGGCGCCCAGTTGGCTGATACGGAAGGCTTCTCGCTGGAGTCGTTGGGGCGGTTCGCCTCTTCGCTGGCCGGTGAAGGATTGTCGGTGCAGGAGTCCAGGCCCGCGATCCCGATGCGCCCTGAGCACCTCGACCCCAAGGCGCTGGCGGTGGGGGCTTCGTTGGATGTGCTACATCGTTGCGAGGACCCGTTCGGCGGGTTCCGAGCGTCAACCCAGTCGCCTAGAGGCTGTGACAGGTAGCGGGGCCGAGGGCTGGCTAGCGCCGGAACTGACGCGGCTTGTAGACCTCGATGAGGACTGGGACGGCTACGGCGCAGCCGCTCCGAGCAACGAGGCACTCTCAGTTGCGAGCGATTTTCTGCGGACGTTGGGTACATGGCAGCGCCAACCGCCGACCCCTGCCGTGATGGGCTCCACAGAAGGAGGGGTCCTCATCGAGTGGCAGACCGAAGAGGTCGACTTGATCCTCGAGATTGAGTCGTCGGGCGGGGTGAACGCACATGTGCGGACTGAGTCCCAGGAAACCGAAGGACCGGCCGGAGACCAGATCAACCGCGTGGTGGAAGCACTCTCTCGCCTGTGGGACGCGACTCGGTAATGGACGAGATGGGCATCGAGCCTGCCGATCTGATCCAAGATCCTCGCTGGCAGGGAGGCTACGGCGTGGTGAGCATCACGGCCTAACAGGCTCGTCGCGAAGGGCAGGGCGTAGTGCGCGACCCTCAACCTGGTAGTCCTGCGCACGGCGTGGTCTTCGCAAAGTACGGCTCCAAGAAGACGATGGGGCAGTCCAAGGCGCTCGCGCGTCACGCGCTAGTCGTCCTTCCGCCTCCCGACCCACAGTTGGGTCCGTAGCGTTTGTCGCATGGTTGCGGCGGGACATCACGCGTGACACTGCGGCTGGGGCGCGGCGAGGCCCCCGCCGGTGACCTTGACGTTCCCGGCGGGGGCCTCTGGCCGACCCGGTTGCTGAAGGCCCCGAGAAAAAGGGAAACTCGGGCGTTTGAAGCGCCTTCGGCGCCGGCATGGGAGCACCGGCCCGGAATCGGCGTTCACGCCGGCCCGCGGGCTTTGACCCTAACCCCTAGGTTGGTACCACTAGGAGGGCCCGCGGGCCGGACGCTCTAGGCTCGGAATGAGGACGCTCCGGCGTTTTGAAGTGCCTCACGCTGCCAGGTGGGAGAACCGCCCTCAATCGGCGTTCTATAGGAGTGAGCTACTCCGCGACCTTGCAGCCCTTGTCGGTGCTAGCCACATCTTCCCAGCGCGGGTTGAACGACATGCATTTGGCCTTGTCGTGGTCGGTACCGGCGATGAACGTATCGCCTAGCGACTTGCACGGGTTCGTGGATTCGCCTGTCCAACCGTGGCCTGCGCTGACAACTGAGGCACAGGGTCTCATTGGTGAACTCACTGGCAGCGGTGCCGAAATCCGATGAAGCGAGTTGGTCGGCGGCTTCGTTGCCACGGCTGAGCAGCACCGTGGCGATGGCCCCGGCGATGGCGAAAGGACGACCATGATGATTACGGTCTGCAGGGCGATGCCGCGCTTGTCGAAGCGGGGTGCCCGCCGGGCCGGTTCGGCTGTTTGGTCCGTTGGTCGGCGTGTGGCGGGTGTGGTATGTGTATACAATTGAGTCTCCCTCACTATTGTTGTGGGAGACTCCCTTTCAAACCTGCGGAAGCCTAGGGGGCGGCCCTCGGTGCCGCAACCATTTGCGCCGGTTTCTCGCGACCAGCCGATCAGGCTCCGCTCCGAGCATCAAACTCACGCGGCAGGCGAAGACTGCGCCCCGCTGGCTATCCGCGCCGGCTCACGCCCCCCGGTCCTCGTGGGCGGGGGCGGGTTAGCCAAGCAGCGCCTCGAGCGTCTCCTCCACCGTCGTGCGGATCTCTTGGGCTGGAGGTCATCACGGCGTCGTTGTGCGAGGTGGTGCGGCGGGTCGTCGAGCATGCACCCTCACCTATCTGCGCGGCCCCCGAGTAAAGCAGTCGTCCGTTCGCGTTACTTGATTCGGCAACCGCGAGAGCACGCTCGTCTCATCTCGCGGTGACGGGGCGCCGCTGGTTGCGGGCTTGTTGGGCGCCATTGAGGACCGCTCTGGCGGCTTCGAGCGCGGCTCGCGCTGCGGCAGGCCCAGCCCGTGTGGTCTTGGCGGGGTCGCTTCTGTCGGGTCGGGCCGGTGTGGTTTCGGTGTCGGCGGCCTCTGGTGTCGACGGGTCGGGTTCGGTGGCGAATAGCTGCGCTTCGTGTTCGGATGCGTGCTGGCGCGGAGGTTTGAATAACGGCGGTGGTTCTGTGATTGTCGGTGGGGGTCGTTCGGGGATGTGGGCCGGTCCGTGGTGGATGCGTTGTGGGGGGTGCAGTGTGTGGTTGCCGTCGGGACTCTTGTGGATCTGCCAGCCGTCGCGGTGAATCAGGTTGTGGCATCCCCAGCACGCGGGGACGAGGTTGTCGATGTTGGTCGAGCCGCCTTGGGAGACCGGGTCGATGTGGTGGGGCTGGCAGATGGCGAAGTTGGCGCGGCAATGGAAGCATCCGTCCCAGCGGGCTTTGAGGATCCGCCGCTGGGTCTCGGTGGCCCTGCGACCGGCGGTGGTGCGCCAGATCGGTTTGCCGCAGCGGTCGAAGATCACTCCGGTGATCGCGGCGTTGCAGGTGAGTTCGTCGAGCACCGACTGCGGCAGGCGCGACCCGTCGGGCAACTCGCCGATCAACTTCCCGGTCTCGTCGGCGACGTGAGCGACAACGCAGAGGTCCGCATACGGCTCGCCCGAACCGCCCGTGGTGCGGGCGCTGGTGCCTGAGCCTGTGCCGCCTGAGCCTGTGCCGCCTGAGCCTGTGGTGCTGTCGTGTGAGCCTGTGGCGGTGAGGTCGTCGAGCGCGTCGGCGAGGCATTGCGACAGGTTGCGCTTCTCGCCGCTGCGAATGGAGGCGTTCTGCTGGTCGTGGCGGTGCATGCGCCCCGCGGTGTGATGGAGCCGGTTGGCGATACGCCGCCCCGTGACCGGGTCGAATTCGCCGCGCAGGTGCACCATGCCGTCGTCGCCGTCGAAGATCCGTACGCTGCGCCGCGCCCGCAGTTTGCGATAGTCGGCCTCGCCGCCGTCGTGTTGGCGGTCCGCGGTCCAGCGTCGTGCCTCGCGCACGAACTGGTCGGGCCGCATCGACGCGGCCTTGGACAACAACTCGGTGTCGGTGGCGACATCGCCCGCGCTGGTCTTGGAGATCGCCTCGGCGAGCCGTTTGGCGTTGGCCTGCGGCACTCGCCCTGACTCCACCGCGTCACGCACCGCCGGAGCCGCCTGCAACACCTCGGCGGTCTTGACCTGGCTGTGTGCGTCGCGCCGGGTGAGCCCGGCGGTGTCCGCGAGGACCTGCGCGCCGCCGTCGCCGTGGCGCTCGCGCCCTGAGATCGTCGCGGCGGCAGAGGTTTGCGCCGCGGAGATCATCGCTGCCGCGGACCGGGCCATGATCAGCATCTCGCGCAGCTCCGCGCAGGACGCCGTCCCCGCGTTCACCACAGACAGCAACTCCTTGGCGGCGGTCTCGACCCTGCCAGCGGTCTCGATGAGCATGAAAGCACTATAGCACCCCTCTATGACATTGACATGTATTTAAAGGGGGATTAAGGGTATTTCCGTGTTCGGCGACGGAGAAATTTCTCCGCTCCCCGCCAGTTCCGACAACCGGCCAGCCCGCGCGCACGCGAACTCGTCGCCCGGTGCAGGGTCGGTGATGGTGGCGGGACACTGCGGCCGCCGAACCCGGCGCAGCGTGGCCGCGTCGTTGCTGTGTTGCCCATCATCCGTGAGGAGCCTCTTGGTCTGCTCCGCCGTGAGCGGCCCTCGAACTCGCTGGCAGGGTCGCGGCGTCGCTTCCTGGGGGCAGGCCCGACCGGTGCTCAGGGTCGTTCGGGGCGGCGTTGGGGCAGGATTGTCATCGGGGCCATGGCGGTGAGGTCGATGTCGAGCAGCCACGGCCCGCCGGTGGTGACCGCCTCCGAGAAGGCCTCGGCGAACCCGTCGGAGTCCGACACCTCGGCGGCGCGCATGCCCATCGCCTCGGCCAGGGGCGCGAAGCGGGGCGTGGCCAGATCGACGCCGGTGTGGCGGCCCTCGACAACGATGTCCTGGATGAACCGCAGGATCCCGTAGCCGCCGTCGTTGAAGACACAAACCACCAGGTCGAGATCGTGCTGCACTGCGGTGGCCAGTTCACCGAGGCTCAGCATCAGGCCGCCGTCGCCCTGGATCACGACGGTGGGCCGGCGCGAGCCGACCGCGGCGCCGATCCCGAGAGGAACCCCCGGCCCTATGGCCATCGACACCGGCCGCATGCTGGTGCGGGGCCGGCGCACCGGCAGCAGCCGGTTGGCCCACTGGTAGGCCGACACCGTGGCGTCCTTGGCCACGACCGCGCCCTCGGGCAGGATCTCGTCGATGGCTTCCATGATCGCCAGCAGATCCGGCCCCAGAGCCTCCCGGCTGGTGGCGACCACCTCGTCTCGGATCAGGCCGCAGCGCTCGGCCCATGAGCGGTCCCGGTCGGACGGAGCAATAGCCGCCAGCAAGGCCTCCAAGCCGAGCCGGGCGTCGCCGACCAAGCCCACTTCTGCGGGATGGACCCGTCCGATCATGGTGGCGTCGGCGTCGAGATGCACGAGGCGGCCGGGGATCGTCAGCCACTTGTGGATGTTGTTGTTCTGCTGGAAGCGGGTGCCCACCGCCAGCACGACGTCGGCATCGGCGACAACCGGATCCATGCCCGCGAGGTCGGTGTTGGCGCCCAGGCTCAGCCGGTGGTCCTCGGGGATCGAACCCCGGCCCTCCACCGTGGTGAGCACCGGCGCCTCCAAGCGCTCGGCCAGCGCCGAGAGCGCCCCGCCGGCGTCGGCCAGCACCGTCCCGCCGCCCGCAATGATCAGGGGCCGCTCCGCGCCGGCCAGCAAGGCGGCTGCCGCCTCCACCCTGGCTGCGGGTGGTGCCTCCGACTCCGCCGCCTCGGCCTCCGGCGCAGCGACGGTACCCCGGCCGTACTGGAGGTCGATGGGGATCTGCACTGCCCCCGGGCCGGGTCGACCGGAGCGGGCCTCGCGGGCGACGGCCAGCACGGTTGGCGCGATGTCGACATGGCGCGAGACGTGCTCGGAGCGCTTGGTGACGGTGCGGAGCATGTCGAGTTGCCGCTCGGCCTGGTGCAGGGCGCCGCGTCCCCTCCCGAACTGGTCGGACTCCACCTGGCCGGTCAGCATCAACACCGGCGACGAGGCGTAGCTCGCCTCGTACAGCCCGCCCATGGCGTTGGCCGCGCCGGGACCGGTGCTGGTGATGCACACCCCGAGCCGCCCCGTGGCCCGGGCATAGCCGTCGGCCGCGTGGAGGGCGCCCTGCTCGTGCCGGCAGCCCACCAGACGCACCCGCCCCGAACGCGACACAGCGTCCATGATCGGGATGTTGTGCACGCTGACGATCCCGAACACCGTGTCCACCCCCAGCGCGTCGAGGGCCGCGACCGCGGCCTCCCCGCCGGTCATCTCGGCGGCTCGGCCCGGCGTCGCAGCGCCCGGCGGCGACTCCGGCCCCGTATGTGTCTCAGCCATCAGTGTCCTCCGGCGTTGTGTGGCCCGGGGCGGCACCGGGACGGTCGGCGCTGCCGTTACTCGCGCCGACCGGTCCGACGCGGGGCTCCCGCGGCAGCCCCAGGACCCGCTCGGCCAGGATGTTGCGCATTATCTCGTCGGTGCCGCCCGCGATGGAGAGTCCCGGAACCGAGCACTGCACCGAGGCCCAGGCCGCAGCCGGCCCGCTGTCACCGGTCCAGGCCGCGGCGGCCGGTCCCACGATCTCCATGGCCAGCGCGGCCGAGTCCTTGGAGACCTGGGCGCCGCTCAGCTTGGCCAGGGAGCCCTCCGGCCCGGGCTGCACCCCCGCGAGCAGAGCCTCGGTAACCCGCTTGCCGAGCAGCCCGGTGATCCGTTCCCTGATCGCCAACTGGCAGATCCGGTCGACGATGACGGGGTCTTCGATGCGGCCCCGCCGCCGGGCCTCCGCAGCCAGGGCCGAGGCTGGATGCCCGTAGCCGGCCGGGTTGCTGGTGCCGATCGAGACCCGTTCGTTCATCAGCGTGGTGATGGCCGTGCTCCACCCCTGGCCGACCTCGCCGAGCACTGCATCGGACTCGAGGCGGCAACCGTCGAAGAACACTTCGCTGAAACGCGACGCTCCGGTCATCTGCCGCAGCGGCCGGATCTCGATTCCGGGCAGGGACATGTCCACGATGAACATGGTCATCCCCCCATGAGGTGAGCTTGAGGGATCGGACCGGGCCAGCAGCATTCCGAAGGCGGCGTTGTGAGCCCCGGAGGTCCAGACCTTCTGGCCCGACAGGACCCAGCTGTCGCCGTCGGACTCGGCCCGGCACCGAAGGCCGGCCAGGTCCGATCCGGCCTCGGGCTCCGAGAAGAGCTGGCACCAGATCTCGGCGCCCCGCAGCAGTGGCGGGAGGTAGCGGCTGCACTGCGGTTCGGTGCCATGGGCCAGGACCGTGGGGGCGCACATCCCGAGGCCGATTATGAAGATGTCCAGGGGCAGGGCATAGGCGGCGGCCTCCTCGTTGAAGACGACCTGATGCCGGTTGGTGAGGTCCTGCCCTCCGTAGGCCCGGGGCCACGAGATGGCGGCCAGGCCGGCGTCGAAGAGCAGGGTCAGGCAGCGGCGGGCCCGGGCCACCCGCACATCGTTCGGGGCGTCGTCCCCGGGCGGCCGGCCATGCTCATCGCGCATCCAGCCCTCGCGGGGCGCGTGATGGGCCAGGAACGAACGCACCCGCTGGCGGAAGTCGTCGTCGGAGACTTCCTGGCCCGATCGCCGATGGTCGGTCATGTCAGGAGCCCCGGTAGAGCGGCGGTCATCGCTCAGAGCCGGCTGGAGAAGCCACCGTTCACGCCGAATGTCTGGCCGGTGATCCAGCCGGCCTCCTCGGTGGCCAGGAACCGGATCATCCCGTACAGGTCGGTGGCCGTCCCCATCCGCTTCAGAGCGGTGCCCTCGGTCATCTTGGTTATGCCTCGGGGCGGAACCTGCGAGCGGGTGGCCTCGTTGTCGATCGGGCCCGGCGCCACCGCGTTGACGGTGATGCTGCTGGGGCCGAGCTCAGTGGCCAGAGCGAAGGTCAGCTGGTTGAGGCCGAGCTTGGTCACGCCGTAGACGCCCGCTGGCATGTAAGCGCCCATCGAGGAGATGTTGATGATGCGGCCCCAGCCGGCTTGGCGCATGGCTCCGACCACCGCCTGCGTGCACAGCAGCGGCCCCCGCAGGTTCACGGCCACCACGAGATCCCAGTAGTCGGGTGTCGTCTCCAGCAGCGGTGAGCGCTCCAGGTCGCCCCAGATCCCGGCGTTGTTCACCAGCACGTCGATCCGGCCGAAGGCGTCGAGCGCGGCCCCGGCCATGGCCACCGTCTGGGAGGGATCGGTCACGTCGGCCGCCACCGACGCCACCCGGGCACCGGGCACGGTCTCGGAGATCGACTCCGCGGCGTCCCTGACGGACGAATCGTCCAGATCGGCGAGCAACACCGAAGCTCCGTCGGCGGCGAACATGCCGGCATAGTCGCGGCCGAGACCCCGGGCCGCGCCGGTGACGATCACCGTCCGTCCGGCCACCGATCCGGTCGATCCTGCGGGCGGGAGTCCTACTGAACTGGGATCTGACGCTGGGGTGTTCACGACTGAAGCCTCCATTGGGATGCCGTTCTACCGGTGCATGGGCAGGCCCAGGCCTCGCCCGGCGATGAGGCCCCGCATTATCTCCGAGGTGCCGCCCCCGATGGTCTCGCTGATGGACTGGCGCCACAGGTACTCGACCTGGGGACCAACCACCACCGAGTCCGGCACTCCGAGGTCGCCCGCCAGGCGGGCCACCTCCTGCGCGACCTCGCTGCCGGCCAGCTTGTTGGCGGCCGCCTCCACCGCGGCGTCGCGGCCGTCCTGCACCGCCTCGCACATGACCAGGGCCAGAGCCTCCACCTCGGCGACCCGCACGGCCAGGTCGCTCAGGCGGTGCCGGACGACCGGATCGGCGGTGAGGCCGCGCTCGGACAGCCAGGCCACCAGATCGTCGAGGTCGCGCCGCACCCGGGCCGGCGGGAACTGGACGTGGCGCTCGGTGGCCAGCGATTCGCCGATCAGGCCCCATCCTCCGTTCTCGGTGCCGATGCGGTTGCCGACCGGAACCGCCACCTCGTCGAAGAACACCTCGTTGAAGCGCTCCCCGCTGAGCGCGGTCAACGGCGACACCGTTATCCCCGGCGAGCGCCGGTCGACGATCAGGATGGTCAGGCCCCGGCCGCGGCTCTCCTGAGTGCCGGTACGGCACAGCATCCACAGGTAGTCGGCCCGGTGACCGCCGGAGGTCCAGCGCTTCTCTCCGGTCACCAGGTACACGTCGCCCTGGCGGACGGCCCGGGTGCGCAGGCCGGCGAGGTCGGACCCGGCCTCGGGTTCGGAGTACCCAAGCGAGAAGAAGATCTCGCCGCTTCTCAAGCCGGGCAGGAAGCGTTCCTTCTGCTCATCGGTCCCGGCCCGGATGATCGTCTTGGCCACGATTCCCGAGCCCAGCGGCGGCCGGGCGGCCCGGCTGCGGGCCATCTCGTCCCAGAGGACGAACTCGAACAGCGGGTGCTTGCCCTCGCCGCCCACCTCGAGGGGCCAGGCCAGGGCCAGCCAGTTGCGCTCGCCCAGGGCCAGGTACAGCCGGCGGGTGGCGAGGTCGTAGTCGCCCTCATGGTGGAAGAAGGCTCCGGTGTCGCCGAAGTCCTCCAGGAACGCCCGGACCTCCAGGCGGAACTCCGTCAGTTCAGGACCGAGATCGAAGTTCATGACCTAGGAGCGTCCGCGAATGGGTGAGAGTCCGTGCCTACTCCTCGTCGTCGGACTCGCCGGTGTCCCAAACCGGCTCCCGCTTCTCGACGAACGCCTTCGGACCCTCCTTCACATCGGGATGGTCCCAGTGCATCCTCAGCAGCGCCCAGCCGTATTCCAGGCTGTCGCGGTAGCCCATCTCGATCGAGCTCCAGATGGCCTGCTGCGACAACGACGCCGCGGCCGGCGAGTTGGCACAGATCTGCTGAGCGATCTCGCTGGCGACGTTCATCAACTCCTCGGGCTCGGCCAGTTCGTCCACCATCCCCAGCTGGTAGGCGCGTTCGGCCGGCATGCGGTACGACTTCCCGCACAGCGTCATCCGCAGCGCCGAGCCGAGGGGGAGGCGCTTGGCCAGCCCGATGTTCTCCACCGCGCCGACCATGCCCACGTTGACGTGGGTGTCCAGGAAGGTGGCCTTGTTGGATGACACCACGATGTCGGCGTCGACCACGAAGTGCAGGCCGGCCGAAGCCACCGTGCCGTTGACCGCGCAGATCACCGGCTTCCAGACCCGGTTCTGGCGCGGTGACCAGAACACCTCGTCGGTCAGGGGGCCCTTGCCCGCCTTGACCTTGCCTCGCGACGCCACCGCTCCGACGTCGGCCCCGGTGCAGAAGTGGCGTTCGCCGGCCGCGGTGACGATGGCGCAGCGGATCCACGGGTCCTCGCGCACCTCGGCCCAGATCGCCTTGATCGGCTCGATCATCGAGCCGTGCAGGGCGTTGCCCCGCTCGGGCCGGTTGATCGTGATGTAGGCGACGTGGTCTCGCCGCTCATAGATGAGACCCTCTAGCGGCTGGCTCAGGTCGACGGTCATGGATGGTCTCCTTTCGGTGGTCAGACCCCCAGCCCTTGCAGCACTCGGGTGCGGGCCGCCGCTTGGGGCAGGGGCTGGAGGGAGAGTTGACGGATCCGCAGGCTCACGTGAGCCACCGGTCCCTCGATAGTGAAGCCGAAGGCTCCGAACGTCTGGTGGGCCTGGTAGGCCGCGGCGATTGCTGAGGCGACCGCGGAGAGTCTGGCCCGTGCGGCAGCCGCGGGCGCGTCCGGGTCGTTGTTGTCGATGGCCGACGCCGCCTCCCTGGCCATGATGCGCGACGCCGTCACCGATACCGAGCACGAGGCAAGTGGATGCGAGATGGCTTGAAAGGTGGCGATGGGCCGGTTGAACTGCACCCGGTCCTTGGCGTACTCGCTGGCGATGTCGACGAGGTGGCCGGCCGCGCCGGCCAGATAGGCAGCCGCGGCTGCCTCGCCGAGGGCCGCGGCCGAAATGCCGTCGCCGAGGTGGCGCAGCCGCTGGAGCTCCACCCGTCCCCACGGCTCGCCCGCGGTGGTCTCGACCGGCTCCGGCGCGGTTGCAGGCTCGCAGAGCCAGGCACCCTCCGAGCTGAGCTCGATGAAGACCTCCGCCGCGGCCGCCCAGGGCATCAGCGGCGGCTGGCCCACGCTGGCGAGCTTGCGACCCCCTGCGATCGGATCCATCTCCGACGGATCGAGCAGGGCGCCGGCAACGAAGGTCCCGACCAGAGGCCCGGGCGCTCCATGGAGGCCGAGTTGCTCCATCGCAGCCGCGATCTCGAGCGAACCGCCGCCGCCGTCGGCGGTGCCCAGTGCGAGCACGCCGAGATCGGCCAGCCCGCTCCAGTACTTCTGCGGCAGCGGCTCAGAGTCGGTGAAGCCGGCACCGGTGCCACAGCGACGGCAAAGGCCGTCGACCGATCTCGCCAACTCCTGCTGCTCGCCGCTGTAGGCGAGATCGAGGCCCATCAGATGGCCCAGTGCTCGGCGGCGCAGGCCGCGGCCGGGCGGCCGAAGGCCTCGGCCTCGCTACGCAGTGCCAGCAGTCTCATCGTGGCCAGATGAAGGTCGTACTCCCGGGTGAAGCCCATGGCCCCGTGATACTGGTGAACCCGCCCGAACACCAGCCTCGAAGCGTCCACCGCGTGGGTTAGCGAGGCGGCCGCAGCTGCGGCAGAGCCGGTGAAGGCCGCCTCGAGGGCGAGCCAGCGGGCCCCCTCGACCGCGACCGAGCACTCGGCCAGCCCGTGCTGGACCGCTTGGAAGGAGCCGATGGCCCGATCGAACTGGCGCCGGTCGCTCACATGGCGCACCGTCATGTCCAAGGCGAGCTGCATGGCCCCGACCATCTCCACGGCCAGAGCGATCCGGGTCCAGGTGCGGACCTCCGAGGGATCCACGCTGTCGAGGGCTCTACCATCAGGCAGTTCGCGTATCTCGCCGACGGGCCATCCCAGCCGGGATCGCACCCTCGTGATGCTGCGATCGGGCCGCACCAGGCGCACAGGACTGCCGATCACGACGATGGCGTCTGCGTCGGCGGCGAAGCGGACCGGGCCGCGGCAGCCGTCGGGCACCAGCGCGACGGGGCCGGGCAGATCGGTGTCCAGTGTCGGCGCAACCAGCAGCCGCCATCCGGCTGCGCACGACGCCAACGCGCCCGAGACCGCCTCAAGCACCAGCGCTGCGTCGAGGCGGCAGGTGCTGCGGGTCGGTGCGAGGTCGAGGAATCCTGCCTCCAGGAGCCGCTTCTCGAGGTCGTGGTCGTAACCGGGCTCGTCGCCGCCGAGCTGGTGCAGCCGGGCGGGTCCGGCGTGGCGCGACAGCAGCGTTCCCACGGCCTCCAGGACTGCCTGCTGGTCGGAGTCGAGCGCGAAGTCCATGATCAGCTCTTGGGGAGACCGAGGTGGCGGCGTGCCACCAGGTTCAACTGCACCTCGTAGGTGCCGGCGGCTACGCCCGCGGCCAGGGACTTGCGCGTCTGCAGGTCGGAGCTGGAGCCGTAACGCATGATCTCGTTGCCCTGCAGCGCGGCGCACGCGTCGGCTGTCAGCCTCTCGGCTTGGACCATGGCCACCCGGGCCACATTGGCGTGGGGCGAGGGGGGGAGGTCGCGCGCTCGCTCATCGATCACCCGGTAGCACAGCATGCGGGCCGCCTCGCACGCGGCCTTGGCCCGCCCCACCGCCTCGACCGTCGACTCCTCGATCACGCGCCCCAGTTCTCGGGCCCACTGCAATGTCTCGTCGAGCACGTAGGCGGCCCGGGCCCAGCGGGGAGCCCCGACTCTCTCGAACGACAGCGCCTCGCGCACCACGGCCCATCCGTCGTTCTCGGGGCCGAGCCGGTTGGCGGCAGGAACCCGCACGTCGCTCATGAACAGCTCGGTGAAGGAATGCTCACCGACCATCCCCGGTATGGGACGGACCTCGAGTCCAGGCGAGTCCATGTCCATCAGCAGCACCGAGATGCCGCGGTGGCGCTCGGCTTGGGGGTCGGTGCGCACCAGCAGGTAGCAGTGGTCGGCGATGTCGCCGTAGGACGTCCAGATCTTGGATCCGTTGACCACGTAGTGGTCGCCGTCGGGCACGGCCCGGGTCCGCAGGGACGCCAGGTCGGTCCCCGCCTCGGGTTCGGAGAATCCCTGGCACCAGATCACGTCGCCGGCCGCGATGGGAGGCAGGTACCGCTCGCACTGCTCGGCGGTGCCGTGGGCCATGATCGACGGGCCGATCCAGTTGACGTTCATGTACTGGGGTCCCCGGGGCTCTCCTCTCGACCACAGCTCCTCGCCCAGTACCGCCAGCATCCATGGCGTCGCTCCGGTGCCGCCCCACTCGCGGGGCCAGTGAGGCGTCAGCCAACCCTCATCGGCGAGCAGTCCGGCGAAGCGTCTGGAGTACTCGGCGTTCTCGGCCGAGCCCAACACTGTGGTCGCACCCTCCCAGCGACCTGGCAATTCGTCTTGCAGGAAGGCCTGAAGCTCCGACCGGTAGGACAGGTCCTCCTCTGCCCAGTCGAACTCCATTTCGTGGCCCCCAGAATAGCGATCCGGCCGTTTTGAGTATACTAAATCTCGTCGCCCTGTCGCTCTCGGGGGCTGGGTCACCATCCGTGCTGGTCGGTGAGAACGCCCGAGGAAATGACCCCCCGGCGTCGCATCTCATCGATCTCGGCCACCTCGAAGCCCAGCTCGGCGAGAACCTCCTCGTTGTGTTGGCCCATGGTGGGTGAGGCGACCCGATTCCAGGTGCTGGGTCCGGCGCTCATCCGGGCCGGCCACGACGTGTAGGTGTGGCGGCCGCAGAGCGGATGGTCGAGCTGTTCGAAGAACCCGCGCTGATGAAGCTGGGGATTGTCCAGGACTTCGTGGGCCCAGTGCACCCGGTCTGCGATTGCCCCGGCGGCCCGCAGTGCTTCGGCCGCGTCGTTGGCGGGTCTCGACGAGCACCAGCCCTCCAGGCCGTCGGGGCCACCTCCGGGGAGGGGGAGCGCGGCCCGGTCCGCCTGCTCGTCGGGAAGGCAGACCGCGACCCACTCGTCGTCTCCCGAGCACCGGAGGACGCCCTGGAACATCCGCGGCGACGAATTGCCCATGGAGCGCGGCAGGCGCCCGAAGGCCGAGAACTCGACCACCTGCTCGGCGGACACCGCCAGACCGGCACCGACCATCGGTGCCTCCACCACCTGCGGCGAACCGGTGCGGTCGCGCTCTGCCAGCGCCACCAGAGCCGCAATGGCTCCGTGCACGCCCGCGAGGGGATCGCACATGCCGTTGGGAATGACCGGGGCCTCGCCCTCGTATCCGGTCAGGAACGCCAGCCCGCAGGCCTGCTCGATGGTCTGAGCGAACCCGACCCGGTCCCGCCAGGGCCCCTCGAGGCCGAAGGCGGGCATGCGCACCATCACGATGCGCGGGTTGGTGGGAAGCACCGCGTCGGGGCCCAGTCCGAGCTGCTCGACGACGCGGGGACTGAAGTTCTCGAACATCACGTCGCAGGTGCCGAGCAGTCGCAGCGCGGCGTCGTGTCCCTGCGGGTCCGAGAGGTCCAGCGTGATGCCGCGCTTGTTGGTGTTGGCTCCGCAGAACAGCGGCGACCATTCCCACCACTGCGGCTCGTCCATCGATCGGATGGTGTTCATCCGGATGCCGTCGGGCCGTCTGGGACCCTCGACGTGGATTACGTCGGCGCCGAATCCGGCCAGGATCCCGCTGGCCATCGGTCCTGCCCAGAAGCCGGTGAAGTCCGCGACCCGCACCCCGCTGAGGGGCAAGTCAGCCGCCGTGCCCCCGTGGGCGGGCCGGGACCGGGATTCCCAGGCGATCAGCGAGGCGTCGCCCACGGTCTGGGCCGGGACCACCGAACCGATCGACTCGCGCCCGAACCGGTAGGGGCGGCGGGGCTGGACGAAGCCGTCGGGATGGCGAACGAACCACTCCTCGGCCACGAAGTGGTCGATGCTGGTCACCGTCTCCCCACTGCCGATGGGCGCGACCGGGATCCGCATCAACGACGCGGTCTCGACGATCTCGGCGGTGGTCCGCTGGCGGGTCCAGCCCCGGATGTAGCTGACGAGTTCATCGGCCCGCAGCCGCCGCTGCACCGCGATGAACAGCGACTCGTCCTGCTGCCATTCGGGCTTGCCGATGAGCGCGCAGAAGTCCAGCCACTGCTGGCCGGTGATGACGAAGAACCCGACCCAGCCGTCGGCGGTGGGCTCTATTCCTGGCACGGGCACGCCCCGGCTGGTCTGGAATGGCCTACCGGCCATCGAGTTGAACGTCACCGGGTACATGCCGTGCTCGAGATGGGTCGTCTCCAGCATCGACACGTCGATCAGCTCGCCAAGGCCGGTCCGGCGCATCCGGCCCAGCACGCCGAGCAGGCTCACCGCCGCCACTGAGCCCGCGAACCAGTAGCTCGGATCCCCGCCCACCATCAACGGGGCCCGTCCAGGAGCGCCTCGAGGCGCCATGCCCCCGGAGGCCGCTTGGAGGGTGAGGTCGGTCGCGGTGCGGGATGCCCACGGGCCCTTGGCGCCGAACGGCGACACGACCACCGCGCTGAGATGGGGGAACCGCTCGTGCAGCGACTCCCAGGTTCCTTCCAAGTGGTCGGTGACCACGGCGTCGGCTCGCTTGAAGAGCGCTCGCAGGTCGGGACCCGGGTCGGTGATGCCCCGCTTGGAGCAGTGCAGGTACTCGAACAGCGGGCTCGAGCGTCCCGAAGGGTTCGTGCCGGTGATGCTGCGGCGCCTCAGGGGGTGCCCCCCGGCCGGTTCGACGAACACCACGTCAGCGCCCGCGTCGGCGAGGACCTTGGTGCAGTAGGCGACCTCGATCCCGCCCTCGAGTTGAAGGACGCGCAGGTCTTTGAGCGGTTCTACGACCATCGCAGAGGACTTCTAGTCCACGCGCGCCGGTCGGCGCATCTGTCGTCGGTTAACTGTCGGGGCCCGCAGACCCCGGACTCGGTGTTGCCGGTACCTGCTCAGAGGTCGAGCGAATGGGCGGGACCACGCGGCCCATACGGCGCGAGGCCGTGGCCCGAGCGGCCCGTGAGCGCAGCGAACAAGAGCGGGAATGACACCGCCGCGACGCGACAGGCTCTCACCTATTTGCGGACGCTCTTAGCCGTCGCCGGTGTCGGCGAGGGCTGCCAGGGCGCCCCAAGTCTGCTGGGACATCTTCCACACGCCGTCCTCGTTGATGGCGGTGCCGGTTGCGTCGGTGACCTGGGTGGGGTTGCCGTTGATGAGCAGGTCGAAGGTGAAGCTGGCGTTGGATTCGTCGGCGACGACCACGTCGCGCATGTCGACGGTGAGACCTGCGGCCAGCCCGCCCAGGGCCTTGAAGATCTCGCCGGTGGCGGGGTCAGAGCCCTCCAGCACGGCCACCATCTCGTCGATGATCGCTTGCTGTGCGTCGCCTTCGGCGGTGCCCACCACGGCCAGGTTGTCGAAGAACAGCGA
>LXNI01000639.1_pt1 | contig 38774 bp, 26 predicted proteins | sample 809091 | NCBI WGS metagenome assembly LXNI01 (sample SAMN04870527, study PRJNA318959) | sponge metagenome | biome: 01000161; feature: marine sponge reef; material: water | host: Sarcotragus foetidus | place: Greece: Milos, Mediterranean Sea | collected 2013-05-29 | depth 5-7 m
GAATGATTGACGCTTTCATGGGGTCTGGGAAGCCCATTATAGGCGGTAGCACCGTCAGTGTATACCTGCGTACCCTTATCGGTGTTCTTCTTGATAAAACCCTGTAGCGTCTCCTTGTCGGTGTTTTCAACCACGGTAGCGCGAACCTCGTTGGTCTCCCTGTCCTTGATGCCGACCACGGCCGCCTTGTTGACTGCGCCTCGTCCCGTGTCTTTCAAGGCTTTACGCTTGGTGTTACTCATGTTGGCCTTCTTGCCGCCAAAGTAGCTTTCGTCTACCTCTACAGGCCCACCAAAAGACATACCGCCCAACTCGGCTGCTTTGCGAAGTCGATGCAACATGAACCAGGCAGCCTTTTGACCGATCCCCAATTCACGATGCAAACGCAAGGAACTGATGCCCTTGATGTTGGTGGTGTACAGATAGATACCTATAGCCCACACCCGACACTTCAAATTACTGCCTTCCATGACCGTGTGAGTCTTGACGTTGAATTGCGCTTTACCGCCATTCTTACGGCAATCCTTGCATCGGTGCGTCTGACTGGGATGATTGACACGAACCACATTGGAACTACCGCATCTGGGACAGGTGACACCATCCGTCCAGCGCATCCCTTCAAGCCACTGGCGGGACTTTTCCTCGCTGCTGAACATATCGGCAACCTCAAGTAAGGTGATGCCTTTTCGATATGATTTTCCGGGTGCAGTCATTGTTGTTTTCTCGTTGATGTTTACTAGATAGTAACCGTTTTAAGCGATAATGTCAACAGTTTTTGGTTACTATTCGATATAATTCCCAAAAAGAGAGGTTAAAATTGGCATTGTCGGGTACTTGGAGATTGTGTGATACATTCCGACACCGTTCCATATCCATTTTTTGAAAAATCATGTCGAAAACCATCGATTACTATCTTTTCCTTCTTTCGCCCTGGAGCTATATCGGCACCCACCGTTTCAACGAAGTGGTCAAAAAACACGCATTGACGGTCAACTACAAACCGATCAGCGTAATGGACACGTTCGAAAAAATGGGCGGTACACCGCCGATGAAAAGGCATCCGGCGCGACAACGTTTTCGACTGGACGAATTGAAACGGTGGACGGACTATCTGAACATCCCCATTAACCTGCATCCGGCGCATTGGCCGACCGATCAGACCCTGGCCGCGCAGATGGTGCTGGCGGCCGGGCAACTCAACATGAATGCGGGACGGCTCACCGACGCCCTTCTCGCCGCAGTATGGAAAGAGGAGCGCAATATTTCGGACGAAGCCAGGCTGATTGAAATTGCCAATGAATGCGGGCTTGATACCGATTCACTGCTGGACAAGGCCAAAAGTGAACCAATGAGGCAGCTTTACCGTGACACAACCCAAGAAGCGCATGACCGGGATGTTTTCGGCTCGCCGACCTTCATTTTCCAAGGGGAAAACTATTGGGGACAGGACCGGATTGATTTTCTCGACAGGGCATTGGAGGCGGCCAATACCGTCGGTTGAGAAACCCTTCCCCGGGCCATTTCGATACGCTAAAAACAAACCCGATCCGGCGCCCAATCCGGTGAAGACCGCGAGTCGCTTGGGGCGAAAACACGATGTCGACAGGCAGCTTGTCAGCAGACCGGATAAGTGCTGAATGTCGCATCGGTCCGATTGCCTTTGCGGATATGCAGGGTCTGCGCTTTCAGGTCCATAATGATCGTGCAGATTGTGCCGATCCTTTTGACCACCGGATCGGCAACATAACCTCGATAAATCGGCAGCTCGGGATTGGAGCGATCCGAAAAAATCGCCTGTAACCGGTCGACACTCTGCGCTCCGGGTTCACCGAGTCGCTGATGCGCGACCTCAAGACGGGCATAAGAACTCGAAAGAGATACCTCGTCATACGCATTGGCCGGTTTCCCGAGATAATGATTGGTATGTACCAGAAAACCGTCATTTTCAGTGAACATGAACCGCTCCCGTCCGGCAAACTCGACATCAAAGGCCTCACCCTGGTCATTACAGACCAGAATATTGCTCGCTTTCCCCGACCCGTGGCTGACAATCAGTCCCTTCACCTCACCCAGGCTTCGACAATCCAGTATGGCACGTAGCACAATGTGTATCGGCAACCCTGTCTGCTCGCCGGGCAGCCTGAGAATGTTCAAGCAGACCCCCACGCCCGACGAATTCATGCCGATTTTCCCGATGATGCCCGGTTCGGTGATCATGCGTATACATTGATCGCCACGTTTGATTTTGACGATCACGCTCAGGTCCTCCAGGGCACGACCCCAGTCCCAGTTCTGTCCAAGCAATGCCACTTCGGGGAAACAGATTGCGGTACATTCATGACGGCTCGCCGGGTTCATCGAGAGAATCTCGGTTCTTGCATTCAACGCGACGACCCATAGCGGGTCGACCTGTGCACCTTGTGCAATGCCGTTGATTTCATCCATGTAATCCGGCTCAAAAGCGGCAATCCGGCCTGAAAAATACCGCGCACGGTCCAGAATCTGATATTCCGGCAAACCAAAGATCGAGCGATAGTAGTCAATCACCCGCCGTATTTCATCGCGCAACGCATGACCGTGCGCCAGCCCCCGTTCAAGGGCAGACCCCTGGAGCGTAATCTCCTTGAATTTATCCATTTTTCGTTCTGTGGCCGTCTGAAAATAATCGATTTGACAAGAGATCCTTTACCTCGATGATCGCATGCAGCACAACCGCCATCAATCCCGGTGTGGCCGGTTTCTGAGGGCACGGCGAATAATCTTGCCGGTGGTTGTCATCGGCAGCTGATCGACAAATTCCAGCTCCCGCGGATACTCATGTGCCGCCAGACGGTCTTTGACCCAGTGTTGTAACGCCAATTTCAATTCGTCATTGGCCCGATAACCCCGATTCAACTTGATGAATGCCTTGACGATTTCGGTACGCTGTGCATCCGGCTTCCCCACAACCGCTGCCATTTCCACGGCCTCATGGCCGATCAGTGTGTTTTCGATCTCCCCGGGTCCCATACGATAACCGGAAGAGGTGATCACATCATCATCGCGTCCAACAAACCGGATCGAGCCATCCGGCTGCTTGATTCCGGTATCGCCCGTCAGCAGCCACTTTTCAACGAATTTCTTTTCTGTGGCTTGCGGCGCATTCCAGTAGCCCAAAAACATCACCGGATCGGGTGACTTGACGGCGATATTTCCGATCACCCCGGCCGCCAGCACCTTCCCTTCATCGGAAACGACATCAACCTCATGGCCTGGCACCGGAAAGCCCATGATACCGGGCTGCGGTACGGCCAGACAGCCACATGAAGAGACGATCATGTTGCATTCTGTTTGCCCATAAAACTCGTTAATATAAAGACCGAATGTCTGCCGGCCCCATTCGATCAACTGCGATCCCAAGGTCTCGCCACCACTGGCGATGGTTCGCATCCGATGGCTCATTTGCTGTTTGTTCCGTGGCACCGCTTTCATGGTCTTTAAGGCGGTAGGAGGCAAAAAGGCATTGCGTATCCGGTGTTGCTCGATAAACCGAAAGGCGAGCTCTCCGGAAAATTTGCGAACCCGACCGGCCACTACCGGCACCCCGTGATGCAGCGCGGGCAACAGGACATCCAGCAGGCCGCCGATCCAGGCCCAGTCCGCAGGGGTCCAGATTCTGTCACCAGGCTGCGGAAACAGGTCGTGGCTGATCTCAACACCCGGCAAATGCCCCAGCAGGGTTCGATGGGCATGCAACGCGCCCTTCGGTTGGCCCGTGGTCCCTGATGTATAGATGATGAGTGCCGGATCATCGGCGCGGGTACTGACCGGCTCAAATTCATCCGCATGGCTGCGGCGTGCGCCATGGAAGTCAATCGCACCTTCCTGTTCTCCGTCGATACAATAGACCGTTTCAAGGTTGGATAACCGGTGTCGAATACGAGTGATCTTTGCCAGTCCCTCACGGTCGGTAATCACCGCTTTCGCGCCGCCATCGTGCAACCGATACAGCAGGGCATCCACGCCAAACAGGGTAAACAACGGGATGGCAATACCCCCCAATTTGTAGACCGCGATATGTGCCACCGCCGTCTCGCAGCACTGCGGCAGCAAGATACCCACACGGTCGCCCCGGCCAATCCCCGAGCAGGCCAGCAGGTTTGCGGTTTGATTGGACAGGTTCCTTAACTCCCGATAACTGAAATGGGTGGTCCGGTTAGCCTCATCGACATGAATCAACGCCGTTTTTTCAGCAGACCGGACGGCCCAGCGGTCACACACATCGACACCGATATTGAAATACTCGGGAATCGCCCAGCGGAACGTGTGTCGCATGGCTTGCAATGAGCGGTCTTGAGGGAGCATGGTCGTTGCCTTCAATCGTTGTGGGTCAAATGCCGGTCCAATGTACTTCGCCTGACACGCGATCATTTTAAAACCGTCATGCGAAACACGCTACAATTATAAACATGAATGAACAGCACCCTGACCCGTCAATACACTCCGAGCAGATTGCAGCGCTACGTGACCGTCTCGCCCGGTTCATGGACGAATTTGTCTACGCCGCAGAACGGCCCTATCAGGCCACCATCAATCAAGGTGCTGAGCGGTGGGCCATCCCGCCGATCATGGAACAACTGAAACGCAAGGCAAAAGCCGCCGGACTTTGGAATCTTTGGTGTCCGCATCGGGCGTATGGCATCGGCCTGAGCAATGCCGAGTATGCCCCCCTTGCCGAGATCATGGGCCGCTCCCTGATCGGCCCGGAAATATTCAACTGCAATGCACCGGATACCGGCAATATGGAAACACTGATCCGCTATGGCAGCGATGAACAGAAAGAAACCTGGCTACAGCCGCTCCTGCGCGGAGAGATTCGATCCGCCTTTTGCATGACCGAGCCCAACGTGGCTTCCTCCGACGCCACCAATATCGAATCAACGATTGTCAAAGAGGGCGCTGACTACGTCATTAACGGACACAAGTGGTGGGCCACCGGTGCACTGGATCCGAGATGCTCTCTTTTCGTTTTCATGGGGAAAACCAATCTGAATGCCAACCGCCATCAACAGCAATCGATGATCCTGGTCCCCCGTGACACTCCGGGGGTCTCGGTCATTCGGGCGATGACCGTATTCGGCTCGGATGATGCGCCCCATGGGCATGCGGAAATCAGCTTCAAGGCGGTCCGGGTACCGGCCGGCAACCTGCTGGGAGAAGAAGGCCGGGGTTTCGAAATTGCACAGGCACGTCTTGGACCGGGCCGAATCCACCACTGCATGCGACTGGTCGGTTGCGCCCAGCGGGCGCTTGAAATGGCCTGCCGACGAGCCGGGCAGAGAATCGCTTTCGGTCGCCCCCTGTCTGAACAAGGGGCACTCAGAGAGGACCTGGCCGATGCCGCCTGCGAGATTCAACAGGCCAGGCTATTGACACTGGCTGCGGCCCATAAAATGGATTCGGAAGGCAACAAGTCGGCCAGAGACCTGATCGCGATGGCCAAGATTGTGGTGCCGGCAATGGCCCAACGGGTGATTGACCGGATGATTCAAATCCATGGTGCCAAGGGGGTCTCCCAGGACACCTTCCTGGCACAGGCATTTGGCTATGCCCGAACCATCCGTATCGCCGATGGTCCCGACCAGGTTCATCGTCAATCGCTGGCCAGACAACTGCTGCAACGCTATTAATGCGGAACCGTCGGTTTCAGGGAATTTTCTGGGTACCTCTTGAGTGAGACATTTCAACGACATCGAACATAAACGACTCGAAAGGTGGCTGCGCAGCCATATCGCGGGTTTTCAAAAAATCGATACCGTTGCCAAATTTGCGATGGGTCAGTCAAATCCCACTTATTTGATCCACTGCGGATCGATGAGATATGTGCTGCGCAAACAACCGCCGGGGGAATTGCTGAAATCGGCGCATGCGGTCGACCGTGAATACCGGGTTATGTCTGCCTTGCAACACGGGGGTGTGCCGGTCCCTCGAATGATCGGATTTTGCCGGGATTCCACGATCATCGGGACCTGCTTTTTTGTGATGGAGTTCCTGGAAGGAAGAGTTTTTTCGGACCCGGCACTCGCTGAATTGACCACCCGTGAACGAACGGCCATTTACCAGGCGAAAACCGATATTCTGATTCATCTGTCGAATCTCGACCTGAAACACCACGGACTGACTAATTTCGGCCGGGGGACCGATTATGTCAAACGCCAGATCAACTTGTGGACACGACAGTATCGCGCGGCTGAGACCGAAACCATCCCGGCGATGGAAAACCTGATTGCGTGGCTGCCTGACCACGTACCGAAAAATGACTATCCACGCACCCTAGTACACGGTGACTTCCGATTGGATAATCTGATTGTGCATCCGACCGAACCCCGTATCATCGGCCTCATCGACTGGGAATTGTCGACCATCGGTCACCCGTTGGTCGATATCTCCTATTGGATGGCCATGCTGCGATTTCCCAGAGGCGGTCATTTCAACGGTGTCCCGATGGGAAAACGGACGGCTTTGGGCATTCCGGCAGAATCTGAAATCCTGGATCGATTTCTCTCGGCAACACAAATTGCGTCCGCTGAAAACTGGTCATTTTGGATTGCATTCCAGTTTTTCCGATTTGCCGCCATCACACAAGGCGTCATGAAAAGATCATTGCAGGGAAACGCTTCGGCCAACAATGCCGAGCGTGTCGGAAAGATGGCGGGACCGGCAGCCGAACTGGGCTGGCAATCAATCAATGGGTAATACAAGCATGATGACAGCACAAAACGACATCGAATGGTACTTTGACTTCATCTCTCCCTTTGCCTATCTCCAGCACAAGCGGCTTGAAGCACGAGTTTCACCGGATGCGATTGTCTATAAGCCCGTCCTGTTTGCCGGATTGCTAAAGCACTGGTCCAGCAAAGGGCCGGCAGAAATTCCTGTCAAGCGGGCACTGACCTACCAATATTGTCACTGGCTGGCCAAGAAGGAAGGGATCCCTTTCAAGACACCGCCCGCCCATCCGTTCAATCCGCTGCCCGCTTTGCGGCTGGCCATCTCCCAGCATTGCCGCGCAGCCCTGATCAGTGAAATATTTGACGTGATCTGGGGCAAAGGCCTCGATATTACCGACCCCGATGTCTGGCAGGCCCTGATTGTACGGCTGCAAATCCCCGATGCCGAGGTGCAAATCGTACAGCCATGGGTCAAGGAAGCACTGAAAGACAATACCCGGCTTGCCATCGAGCGCGGTCTTTTTGGTGTGCCGACAATGATCGTCAAAGACAAGCTGTTTTGGGGCCATGATATGACTGAAATGGCACTTGACTGTCGCACGGATCCTCAGCAATTTGCATCCGAAGAATACAAAAGACTGGAAAATTTACCCATTGCAAACGCCCGAAAAAAATAGTGCCCGTCAGCGCTACCCCGGAATCAACGATGTGCGCAATTGGTGCGTGTCCCGGGTTTTGAAGACCCAGGCAGCCGCTTTGCAGGAACAGCCCGCAATCCATTTCATTGCCGGCGACACCTGGAGTTATCGGGACTGTTTGAAACAGGGTGCATGGACCGCGCACTGTCTGTCGACTTTGGGCGTCCGCAAGGGCGACAAGGTCGTGGTGATGGTCAATGACCCGGCGAATTTCTGTCGACTGTGGTTTGGTCTGTCGCTCATCGGTGCCGTGATGGTCGCCATTCATACCGAACTCAAGGGCAAGATCCTGCAACACCAACTCGCCTGCCAGCCGGTGGTCATCGCGGGCGACAGAACGACACTGCCTGCCATCGCCAAGGCTTGCGGTCCGGCGTCTCGTTCGACAAAAATACTCTCCACTGACAACGGGCTGACACCCGGCATGCACTCGCTTGTCGATCACTATCTGGATGATATCAAGCCCCAAGATGGGCGTGAGTATGGCCATACCGCATTTTCCGACCTGGCCTGTGTGATGTACACCAGTGGCACTTCCGGACCATCAAAAGGGGTGCTCATGCCCGAAGCACACTGCTTCATGTTCGCCATGGGCACCATTGAAAATCAATTACTGAAATCACAGGACACTTTCTACATTTGCCTGCCTCTGTTTCATGCCAATGGTCTGTTGATGCAGCTTTATGCCTGCCTGGTGGCCGGAGCAAAAGCGGTTGTTCGCCGTCGATTCAGTGCCCACCACTGGTTGAATGACATCCACCACTATCAAGCAACCCATACCAATCTATTGGGTGCCACGGTAACATTCGTGACTGCTCAACCGGCCACTGACCGGGATCAGGATCATTGCCTCAGGGTGGTCGGTGCCGCACCGTTACCCGCAGCCTCGGAAAAGGTCCTCAGACAGCGATTTGATATTGCTGATGTCATCCCGTTGTATGGCATGACCGAAGTCAATATTCCACTGTACGGCAAAATCGGCGAATCGGCACCGGGCACCTGTGGCAAGGTTTACCGTCGCTGGTTTGAGGTGGAGATCCGCGATCCGCAGACCGACCTCCCTGTCAATACGGGGGAAGTCGGCGAAATCATGGTTCGACCTCGACATCCTTACTGCTTCATGTCCGGTTATGCCGGCCTGCCCGACAAAACCCTCGATGCCTGGCGAAATTTCTGGTTTCACACGGGCGATGCCGGCCGACAAAGGGACGATGGCTACGTTGTCTTTGTCGACCGGATCAAGGATTCCATTCGACGAAGAGGTGAAAATATCTCCTCGCATGAAGTCGAGCAATCATTACAGGATATCGAAGGCATTGTTGAAGTCGCTGCGTATGGTGTCCCTGCCGGGGCAGAGGGCATGGAAGAAGACGTGATGCTTGCCATCATGGTGAATCCCAATCACCCGATTGATCCCGCAAAGGTTTACGAACTCGCCAAACATCGACTCCCCCGGTTTGCCCTTCCCCGTTATGTCCGCCTCATGGATGCTTTGCCCAAAACGCCCACCGGCAAGGTGAAAAAAGTGAAGCTCAAGGAAATGGGCATAACGGGAAATTGCTGGGATGCCCTGAACCAAAGCGCACAAGACACGGTCTGAATCGGAAACCCTTAGGCAATCGTGATCTCGTAACCGGCAAATTTTCGGATATTGAGCACACCGATATCAAACAGAAGATACTGCCCCTTGATTCCGTTCAATATGCCGCAAATGGTGGGGGTTTTATCGAAACTGGCCGCAACGACTTTCTCCGGGTACTGTGACACGGGGAAAGTCATCTTGACCGTGGATTCATCCAATAGCTGTCTTTCCAGATCAGGATATTGACTGTCAAGGCGCTTCAAGTCGGATGCGGCCCGCCGCAACAACTCGTCGCGGGCCAATTCCAGATCGATCGACGCGGCTTCGCCTTTGAGCATTTTCCGCCAATCGGTTCGATCATTGACATATTGCTTCAGTATCGCTTCAATGAGTCCCGAATGGAGCCGGTTCTTGACTTTGAAAACGGGGATCGCCTGGGTTGCCCCCTGGTCAATCCAGCGCGTTCGCAATTGGGTACCCCGGGTAATGCCAACCTTCAGTCCGGAAGAATTGGCCAGATAAACATAGTGCGCCTGCATGCAGTAGGTATCGGCCCACTGGACATCCCGACAGGTTCCCTTGTGATAGTGGCAGGTCTCGGGCCGCATGATACACAGGTCACATTCAGCCAGATTTTTGAAGCAGGGATAACAATAGCCCTGGGAAAAACTCCTGCTGGTTTTTCTGCCGCAGGCAATACAGAAGATGTTGCCGGAAAACGTCATGCTAAGCGCCTTGCCGATATGACTGTCGATAGGATACAGGTCATGTCCCAACGGCAACCGGTAATGGATAGGGTCGGCATAACGAACCTGCATTTTTCGGATAATTCCTTTTTTGTCGTATTCAGACATCGTGGTTGATCCTGTCGAAAGTCGGCTATTCTCCGTAGGCGGCACGATCGCCTGGGGTTCGATTTGAACCTATACGAGTGCCATCCAATGTTCAACGGTATGCGAAACGAGACCGCCCCCGAGCGACACCTATCGCGCCTGTGAGATGATACAATAAAATGAGGTATCTTGATAAATAGTGTTTGCCAGAAAACCCCGTTTTTGCAAGTGCGTTTGACGGATTTTTGAACCCCGGCCCGATACATCGACGACGGATCGGGCCGGTGATGCCCGCTCGACCGGTTTTTGTGGTACAGGGGTGGTCCGATTTGACGCCCCGAATCACCGTCGGCCTATAGGTGGGTGTCTCCGCTGGTCCGGCAGAGGGAAAGGAGGGGTTGAGGGAGTGACGGCGCCCGTCAGGCGGCGCGGCGAAGCCGTGGTTTTACCTTGTCGCGGTGTTGTCGGCGTAAGATCAGCCCCAGTCGGTGGACATTGAACGCCAGGATCGACAGCGCCACGGTGCGTTCAAAACCCTCGGCCCCGTGGGTGCGCACCCGATCAAGCCCCCGATGTTCGAGGTTGTTGATCGCCGATTCCACCGCCGGATGCTGACGGCGCGCTGCCTTGAAGGGGGCTGCGTTCTCGCGTTCGCGGTCGGCCTGGGTGAGCCGACCCTTGCGCGGCAGGCCATTGTGTTCCAGTTGCTTGTCGAGTTCCCGTCGGTTGTCGGGACTGTGAAAGCCGCGGTCGAAGCTGCATCCGATCAGCTGCGGATACATCGCCTGGGTCTCGGTGATCAGGGGAACCGCCACCGCTTCATCGCCCCCTTCCCAGAGAATCTTGTGATGCAGAACAAATTGACAGGGATCTTCCACGAGGGCCACCGGCAACCCCAACTCCACCGGCCGCCCGGCCTTGCCTTTCGCTATCCAGCGGGTGTGCGGTTCAAAGACCGAGAACACCTTTTCTGCGTGGGGGATCTGCTCGCCGTGCAGTAACCGGCGTGAGATCTGATCCCTCTGTCGTTCAGCGTGGGTGATAAAGCCTTCTATCTTGTCACACACCGCCTCGTTGCCACCCCGTCGGCCCAACGCGTCGAGGGTGGTTTGGGCCTTGACCCCCAGCGTCTGACAGCGAGTCAGGTAGGCCTTGACCCGGACCTTCCGGTTCTCGGACGGGCGTAATCGACGCACCCGGTTGAAGGCCCGTTTCACCCGTTTCAGATGCGTCTCCCATTGACGCCAGCCCTTCAGGCCGGATCGCTCGGCCGCCCGCGCCGTGGTGCGGATCAGACCGCGCATCGCGTCATGCAGCAAACTGACATCCGTGGGATAGTGGACATTCGTCTCCACCACAAAGGAGTCACCGCGTGCGACCCACGGCGCTCCAGGCTTTTTTTTTGAAACCCGGTGTCCCGTGGCCACCACCCATTGGCTCACCTTGGCCAGCACCTCGGGGGATAACAGGCTGACATTGTCAATCACCGGCTGTAGCTTGTAGGGGGTCTGGAAAGCCCCGTGACCGAGAAACGCCTGGATGTCCGAATGCTTGTTCACCAACTCATGCAACCGGTCAAAGTCACCGTTCAATCCCTGTTTCAAAATACCCATCACCAATATCCCCCACAGCGCCATGCCCGGACGGCCGTTGTTCAGGTCAACCCCGGGCAGCACGTCCTTTTCCAGCAGATCGAACAGCGCCTGTCGGGTGGTTTGATCGGTATACAGCCACTGCAACCCCAGTCGCAGCGCGGGGATGTCATCGCGCGATTTTGGATCAAGGCGGATGTCCTCGATCGACAGCGCGCCGATCTCGGATTGGAAGTGGAACACGTTTCGCAGGGCGGAAGAAGAAAAAGAAGACGAAGATTCGACAAAAAGGACCTATAATGGCTGTATTTTACCAAAAACCGCCCCTTTGGAGGGAATCTTCGGATCAGAAATCCGTCAATTATCCTTTTAAATCAAACTACTTAGGGGTTTTCTGGCAAACACTAAATAGAGAATGATCATCAACCCAATGACTGATATCGATTCAATCGCCGAACGTTACCATGACCTGCTGGAATTACTCGGAGAGCAGCCTGGCAGAGAAGGACTGAAACACACCCCCCAAAGAGCCGCAAAGGCGATTGCCTATTTAACCCGGGGTTATCAGCAAAACTTGTCGGACATCGTCAACGGGGCAATCTTTGACTCCGAGAATGATCAGATGGTGATTGTGAAAGACATTGAACTTTACTCAATGTGCGAACATCATCTGCTTCCGTTTGTGGGGAAATGCCATATTGCCTATCTCCCGGAAAAGAAAGTCATCGGCCTGTCAAAAATGGCTCGGATTACCGATATGTACGCCCGCCGACTCCAGATACAGGAAAACCTGACTGAGCAAATTGCCCGGGCCATCGAACAGGTCACGGGCGCCAGGGGGGTCGGTGTGGTGGTGGAAGCCAAACATTTTTGCATGATGATGCGGGGGGTTGAAAAACAAAATTCGAGCATGAAAACATCCATGATGCTGGGTACTTTTCGAACCGACCACCGTACCCGGACTGAATTTCTGATGCTGGTAGGAGATTAGCATCGTGTCGACGGTACCGCAGATAGATGAAAGTGCTGCTGGTTGATGGCCTGAATCTGATTCGGCGCATTCATGCCGCCGTTCCAGACCACGCCAAAACCCGTCAGCAGCCGGACGGTACGGTCCATCTCAATCGTGTGTTGCAGGCTTCAACCGCCTCCTTGCAAAGGGCGCTCGGCCTCCACAAGCCCAGTCACTGTCTGGTGGTTTTGGAACAATCCGGAAAAAATTGGCGCCATCAACTTTTCCCCGGGTACAAGCAGGATCGTCGGCCCATGCCGAAAGCACTGGAATCCGCGCTTCCGCGATTCACCGATGCCTTCAATGACCTCGGAGTCAAGAGTTTCTCGATGGATGGCTATGAAACAGATGATGTCATTGCCACCATTGCAACCAAGGTTGCCAAACACAATGGGCAGGTCACCATTCTTTCAACCGACCGGAATTACGGTCAGTTGCTGAGCGAGCACATTGGGATTTACGACCATTTCGCACAGCACTATCTGGACCACGTACTGATTCAGCAACGTTTTTCGGTCAAAGCCCATCAACTGCCGGATCTGCTGGCACTGTCAGGAGACCGCAGTCTGTCGATTCCCGGCATCAAGTCGATCGGGAAACGGACCGCAGCGAAACTCGTCAATGGTCACGGCAGTCTCGAAAAAATACTGGATGCAGCGCCAACCATGCCCGGGAAACTGGGCGCCAAACTGCTCGCAGGCCAAGAAGACGCGATCACCGCCAGACGGCTGTTCAAACTCAAGACGGACCTTCAACTGGGAATCAATCTCAACCAGATTCGCCTTGTCCCGACGGAGACCGGAAAACGACCGTGAAATGAAACCGAAATACGTCTTTCACGGTGACCATTCAGCCAATAGGGCCCTCGAGAGAATGGGAAGATGAAAGTCCTTCATACGTCTGACTGGCATCTGGGGCGAAGTCTGTATGGCAGAAAGCGCTACGAGGAATTTGAGGCATTTCTGGACTGGCTGGTCAAGACAATCGAGATCAAGGGGATTGATGTCCTGCTCGTGGCCGGGGATGTGTTCGATAACAGTGCCCCAAGTAATCGTGCCCAAAAATTGTATTACCATTTTCTGTGCAAAGTGGCCACTTCGTCCTGTCGCCATGTTGTGGTGATCGCCGGCAATCATGATTCTCCCACGTTTCTCAATGCCCCCAAGGAATTGCTTGAGGGGCTGGACATTCATGTCGTGGGAAGCGCATCAACCGACCCCGAAGAGGAGGTCATTGCACTTCAAGACGAGCAGGGGCAGACGGAATTGATCGTCTGCGCAGTCCCTTATCTTCGGGACCGGGATATTCGTATTGCCGAGGCCGGGGAAAGTATCGAGGACAAGAAACACAAGTTGATTGACGGTATTCGCAGTCATTATGCCGAAGTGTCCACAGTGGCCGAACAAAAACGGGCTGCGCTGGGGGCGGATATTCCTGTTGTGGCAATGGGACACCTGTTTACTTCGGGCGGACAGACCATTGAGGGCGATGGCGTACGGGAGCTTTACATCGGCTCCCTGGCACACATCGACTCGACCCTTTTTCGGGAAAGCTTTGACTATGTCGCCTTGGGACATTTGCATGTGCCGCAGAAAGTCGACGGGCGAGAGTGGATCCGATACAGCGGCTCGCCGCTCCCGATGGGGTTCGGTGAAGCCAGACAGCAGAAATATGTCTGTGAGTTGGTATTTGATCGGCCGACTCAGAACAAACCGGTCTGCATTCAACAGATCGCGATTCCTGTTTTTCAGCAACTGGTACGCATTAAAGGCGATTGGGACCTGATTTCAGGACACCTTCTCGCTTTGTCAGTGACCGACTCGTCACCATGGCTCGAAATCATTTACGAGGGCGAAACGATGATGCCGGACTTGCGTGAGCGCCTTGATGACGCGACGGCAGGCACCGAAATGGAAATTTTACGGATACAAAACAACCGTATTGCCGATCGTATACTGAGTCAGGTGGATGACCAAGAGACACTGGACCGCTTAAGCGTACAGGATGTATTTGAACGATGTCTGGCCGCTCATGACATCCCTGCCGGACAACGACCGACGTTGCTGCACGCCTATCAAGAGATACTGCGTTCTCTTGATGACCAGGACACACAGGCCGAATAGAGCATCCGCCGATGCGAATCCTCCAAGTCCGGTTCAAGAACCTGAACTCGTTGATTGGCGTATGGAAAATCAATTTCACCCATCCGGCATTCACGTCCGATGGCCTGTTCACGATTACCGGGCCGACCGGTGCCGGCAAGACAACCATCCTGGATGCGATTTGTCTGGCACTTTATGGCCGCACTCCTCGTCTCGACCGGATAACAAAAAGCGGCAATGAAATCATGTCCCGTCAGCAGGGAGCCTGTTTTGCCGAGGTGACCTTCGAGACCCAGGCGGGACACTATCGATGCCATTGGAGCCAGCATCGGTCACACAATCGACCGAGTGGCGAACTTCAAGCGCCCAAACACGAAATTGCAAAGGCCGATTCAGGCAAGATTTTGGCAACGAAACTCCGCGAGGTCGCCGAACGGATCGAAAAAATAACGGGAATGGATTTCAATCGTTTCACTCGCTCCATGCTGTTAGCCCAAGGTGGTTTTGCAGCCTTTCTCCAAGCCGCCGCCGATGAGCGGGCACCGATCCTGGAGCAGATAACGGGTAGCGAAATCTACAGTGAGATATCCCGTTGTGTCCACCGACGCCGCTCTGATGAGCAGAATCGGCTGGACACACTGGAAAGCGTACTGAGCGGGATACAGGTTCTGACAGCGGAAGAAGAGCAACAACTCACTGAACACCGGGAACGAATGATCTGCCAGGAAACCGAGCTGTCCGACCAGATCAACCTGAAAAACCGGGCGATCACCTGGGTCAAAAAGCTTGACCTGCTTGAAGCGCAAGAGACGGAGCTCAAACTGAGAGTGACACAGATCGCAGCCAAAATAGAGGCATTTTCACCGGATCAACACCGCCTTGATCGGGCAAACCGGGCGTTGGAACTCGCGGCGGACCATCGGGAGTTGACCGCCCTGCGCAACAGCCGGGAAACAGACCGCTGCACCTTGTCCGAGACTCAGGCGTTGCGTGCCGGGTGCATCACACGGGCCGCACAGGCCGTGAAAGACAATACACGGGCGAGTGAACAACTCAAGACAAGCAAGGCCACGTGGCAAGAAACATTGCCGGTTCTGCGCAAAGTCCGTGTATTGGACCTGACGATAAGCGAGAAGAGCCGTCCCATTGAAACAGCGCAACAGGCGATCTCGGTACTGACCGCATCCCTCGACACACTGGGAATCAGACAAAAGGGGGACGAGGCCGAATTGGACCGGCAACGGAAACGACAGGCCCAGCTACAACAGTTGGCCGACAGATCACAAGCGGATGAAGGCTTGGTCGAAAACCTCGCCGGGATACAGGAACAGTCCGAAGCCTTGAAAACTCTGAGTCAACGACAGGACAAACTACAAGGCGAAATCGAACAGGCCAATCAGAACCTCGAAACAGCGGCGGCGGCGTGTCGGACGAAAGCGACCTGTCTGCAAAACGAACAACACAGACTCTGTGAGATCGAAAACGCCTATGACAAAAAACAACAGGCCTTGTCCGTAATACTGGGTGATCAAACATTGACCGACTGGCAAAAAGGCCATTCCTCCCTGCTCACCCAAAAAGAACAGGTCACCCAAGTATTGGACGCGGTTCAGGCCTTGTCAGAATCATCACAGGCGCGTGACGCACTCACCCGCCGAGATGATGCACTGCGTGTTGAAGTCCGTGCCCTGGATAAGGCGTTTGAGGCGGATACCGAACGCCGGACAGCGCTTGACAAGGAGCAGACGCTCCTTGAAACCCAGTTGACCCTGTTGAATGAGATTGTGAATCTGACCACCGCTCGCCAGCAGCTTCGAGATGGCATTCCCTGCCCCTTGTGTGGTTCCAGTGAACATCCCTTTGCACGAGGAAACGTGCCGCAGCCGGATAAAACCCGTCAACGACTCAGTCAGGTGAGGGCCGACTTGAAATCTGTGGAACAAGCCCTTTCTGAAACGAACATAAAACGGGCCCGGCTCCAAAAAGACATTGAACACCTCCAGGTCGAGCAAAAAGCGCATGCCGATCGGATCGACAGGGCCGACCGGGTGATGACGGAGATTGGCCCCCAACTGCCTTCACATCTTCACTTGCATACCACCGACCCACAGCTTGAGGCCAAGCTTCAGGCACACCTGAGTGGCACCATCAAGCAGCTTGAACACACAATCAAAACACTGGAAGTGGCCGAGTCCGCTGAGCGGGCATTGGGCACGATGCACAATGACATCGGCATCGCCAAGAATGCCGTCGCCGATGCCGAGCGACAAAGTCAGACGGCAATTCGCCACAAGGAGGTGGCCGAACAACTGCGGGAACGACTGAAAACGGAGATAACCGAACATCAGGAGCAAATGGACCGGTCTCTCGGGCAGCTAAGCAATGCATTGCACGTATTTGGCATTAAATCCGTTGCGATGGATCAACTGGACACAATGCATCAACAACTGACTACCCGGCGGGACCAGTGGGTCACCTTGCAAAATGAACAGCGCGAGACTGCAAAACATATCAGCGAACTTGAAATACGTCTGCATCACCAGCAAGATGAAATCAGAAACAAGGAAACCGAGCGGGACAGGCAGCAACAGCATCACACGACGCTCCTTGATGAGCGCGCCGCACTGACCCTTGAGCGACATCAGCTTTTCGGAAAGGATGATGTCGATGACAAGGAAGCCGCTCTTCATGCGGCCGTGGAGTCCGCTGAACGGCAAATGGAACACGCTCGAGATGATTTGACAACGGCCAATCGGCATCTCGATCAAGTCAAAGCCAACATCGAGCAGCTCACGCAGTCGGTCGAGGAACGGGAACAGCAATTAGGCGCGATGGAACAGGTCTTTCTCACAAGGCTTGAAAAGGCAGGTTTTGCCGATGAAAAAGCGTACCTGTCTGCCTGTCTTTCCGACAGTGAACGCGGACAACTGACCAAACGGTCCCAAGCACTATGGCGTGAACACGCCGAAGCCACCGCAAACGAACGTGAGACAGCCAGGTCACTGGAAACAGAGCGACAAAAGCAACTGACACAAGACTCGCTGGAGGATCTGACAGATGCATTGACAACACTGGTGAAAAACCAGAAAGTAGTGCAACAGACCATGGGCGGTCTCAATCAAAAACTGACCGATAACGGTGAATTCAAGCGACAACAACAAGCGCAGATTCAGCGGATTGATGCACAGCGAAGCGAGTGTCACAAGTGGGACTTGCTGCACAACTTGATCGGGTCTGCCGATGGAAAAAAATATCGAAATTTTGTGCAGGGGCTGACCTTTGAGATCGTGATCGGTCACGCGAACCGACAACTGCAGAAAATGACCGACCGCTATCTGCTGATGCGCGACGACGCACAACCGCTGGAACTCAATGTCATGGACAACTATCAGGCGGGTGAGGTTCGGTCGACCCAGAATCTCTCTGGTGGGGAAAGTTTTATTGTCAGCCTGTCGCTTGCCCTTGGATTGTCCCGGATGACGAGCAAGCAGGTTCGGGTCGATTCGCTTTTTCTGGATGAAGGTTTCGGCACGCTGGACGAGGAGGCACTCGATACCGCACTCGAAACACTGGCCAATCTGCAACAAGAAGGTAAATTGATCGGTGTCATCTCGCACATCCCCGCCCTGAAAGAGCGCATCAGCACACACATTCAGGTGATCCCGCAAATCGGCGGAAGAAGTCATCTGTCGGGACCAGGATGCAGTCAGGCGGCAGAATAGCTGATTGCCTCCGGGCTCGACCAGACCGAAAAAACCATTGATTGACTGTGAAATGAATGAACCGCGTCCAGGGTCTTGTACCCGTCACGCGGATGACATGCGCTCCGGTTGGGTCTCTGTTCGTTCAGCCAACAAGAATACATTGTCGGTCATCCAGCGCCGGAAGCTGGCGTCGTCCATGAACTGTTTGTACAACTGGTTATCATCCTTGATGATCGAATGCATGGCTTGCTTGAGGGCCCTGTCAAATTCAATCCGTGCATTTTGCTCATCGGAATATTTCCGGGCATTCAGATAGGCCGCATCCGCAGCGACACGTTGCGGAATCGTCTCGGTAATCAGTTGCCTGATGCGATCCTCATCTTCCCAGTCTATATTGCCGAACAGATCGTTGAACCGGTTTATGATGCTCGATAGCCGGTCCATCTCGGGCTCAGACAGATGGCCTCCCCCGCTGGTCGGTACAGGTTCAATCTCGCCATCCTCATCGGACAACTGGATTTTCTGTATCGCCTGCCTCTCGACGCGGTAACTGTCCATATCGATGGCCTCAAGTATCCCCCTGGACAGATCCTCATTTTTTGGGGCGGGCAGTTTGGGAATCAGGAAATTGAGCAATATCGAACGCACCTCCCAAGCGCGGCGAGTCCAGGGCAGTATGCAAGAGAGGAAACTGTAGGTCCGCACGAATGCCTTGGCTTTCCCCTTGAAATCCACCTGCTGGTCCTCGTCCAGATCCTGTCGGTAGGCCGCAACGCAGGCATCAAGAATGGGGTCGATTTGCTTGCGTCCGGCTCCATCAAGATAGCGTTGTGCAAAACCCTCGACCTGGTCGGCCGTATAGACCCGTGCATTGTCCAGGTCCGACTGAAGGTCATGCAGCTTGTCGGGATCGGTTTCATCAGAAAGGATGGTCGTGCGGTAAAAGGGTGTGAACGCATCCTGAATCGTCTCCGCGTCGTTCTGAAAATCCAGAACAAACACATCGTGCTTTTTCGGATGAGCACGATTGAGGCGGGAGAGGGTCTGCACGGCTTGAATGCCTGATAAGGGCTTGTCCACGTACATGGTGTGGAGCAGAGGTTCGTCGTAGCCTGTCTGGAACTTGTCGGCACAAACGAGAATCCGATACGGATGTATCCGGAACACCTCGGCAATCTTCCCGGAGGGGAATCCGTTGAGCGAGGCTTCACTCACTTTTTCTCCGCCGAAATCCCGTTCGCCCGAGAAGGCCACGATGGCCTGATAGGGGCTCTTGCGTTTGACCAGGCAGTCCCTGATGGCACTGAAGTATTGAATGGCGCGCTCGACACCGCCGGTTACAACCATCGCCCGGGCCTCTCCACCTATCTTGCATCGGGACAGAACCTGATCGTGAAGATGGTCCACCATGATCTCGGCCTTGAGACGAATGGCATGATCGTGGCCCTCGACGAAACGTCGCAGTTTCTTCCGCGCCTTCCTTGCATCGAATTTCGGGTCGTCCTCAATGGTTTTGGTCAGCTTGTAGTAGCTCGCGACCGGGGTGTAGTGGGAGAGCACATCTAGGATGAAACCTTCTTCGATCGCCTGCTTCATGGTGTAGTGGTGGAAGGCATGGTGTTTGACCGTTCCGTCCGGCTGTGGATCAGGTGCGCCGAAGATTTCCAGGGTCTTGTTCTTCGGCGTGGCGGTGAATGCGAAGTAGCTGGCATTGGGGAGCAGCTTCCGTGACACCATCAGCCGGTTGATCCGGTCTTCGAACGTTTCCTCCTGCCCCTCGGCACCTGATTCGGAAAGCGCCTGCGCCATGGCGGCACTGGTGCGTCCACCCTGCCCGGAGTGCGCCTCGTCGATGAGGATGGCAAATCGCCGTCCGCGTTGTTCATCGCCAATCTCATCAAGGATAAAGGGAAACTTCTGCGCTGTGGAAATAATGATCTTTTTGCCTGATTCGATGAAACGCCTGAGATCACCTGAGTCTTTGGCATGTCCCAGGGTGGCGGCAATCCGGGCGGATTGCCGGATGGTGTCATTGATCTGCCGGTCGAGAATCCGGCGGTCCGTGACGACGATGATGGAATCGAAAATCTGATCTCCATCCTTTTCCAGCCTGATCAACTGGTGGGCCAACCAGTCAATGGAATGGCTTTTCCCACTTCCGGCCGAATGCTGGATCAGGTATCGCTGGCCCGCACCATGCTCGGCAACATGTGCCAGCAGATGCCGTACCACATCGACCTGATGGTAACGGGGCCAGATCTGTTTTCGGATCTTCCGTCCCGATTGACTGTCTCGGTTCTCCGTCAGTTGGGCATAGTTTTCCAGAATGTCGGTCAGACTTTCCCGGGTCAACACCTCCCGCCACAGGTAATCGGTCTTGATTCCCTCAGGATTAGGCGGATTGCCGGCGCCGTCGTTCCAACCACGGTTGAACGGCAGGAACCATGACTTCTTGCCTGCAAGATGGGTGCAGAATCGCACTTCGGATTCATCCACGGCAAAGTGGGCAACGCAGCGTCCGAACTCGAATAGTTTCTCATGTGGGTTACGGTCATTCCGGTACTGTTCGATCGCATCAGCCACGGTCTGTTTGGTAAGATTGTTCTTGAGCTCGAAAGTAATGATCGGGAGGCCGTTGATAAACAGCCCGATATCCAGTGATCGCTGGGTGTCGTCGCGACTGTACCGAAGCTGCCGAATAACCGTGAACCGATTCTGTGCAAAGCGTTCCTTCGCCTGTTCATTGTCGGGCGATGGCGTACCGTAGAACAGAGTGATTTCATGGGCACCATGCCGGATGCCGTCACGCAGCACCTCAACAATACCCCGCTTCGTGATCTCGCCTTGCAACCGGACAAGAAACTTGCGCCGTGTCGGGCCATCTTCTCCGAGCGCCAATGATTCCGCCACCCGGGGCTGGGTGGTATGCAGAAAAGCGTCCAACTGATGACAATCGACACAGTATTCGCGGTCGTAATCCCGCCAGTTCCCGCCACACCAGCCTGCTCCCCCGTGACCGATCGCTGGTTGCTCCACGGTCTTCGTATGAGGATTGCAGGAATGCCCCGCAAGCGCGGTACAGATCAGGCTCTCGAGCCCCTGTTCACTGGTGTCGGTAGCCATGTTTTCGTTGACTCGTCAGATTGGTACTTCCACCACTGCCCCGGGAGGTGTTTTTTCGATAGCCATTCGTATTTCATCCGTCCGAAGACATACTTTGGGCCAAGCGGGGGACTGCAACACCACAATCGCCAGCGTCCTGTCCTTGAGGTTCTGCTGGTAGCGCATGTTCTTGTCCGTGGTCACGATAACGCTGTATCCAATCTCTTCGGCCTTGCGGATCAGTTCCCCGTTTTCCAGCATCTCCCAACCGTTCTCTGCAGATCGATCCACTGTATGTCCGTGAAGATAGCGCCGGAGTGGGGCCGGGGTACCATGATCGAACAGAATCTTCATGTTCAGGCAGTGGATTTAAGGTATTCCGCCTCATGTTTGAGTACGGATACGACCTGCCAAGCTTGAACTTCGGGATACCATTCCAGGAATTCTTTCACGGTAGCACCGCTCTCCAGATTTTCGAAAAGCGCGTAAACCGGAACCCTCGTCCCAGTAAAAGCCCAGGCGCCACTGATTTTGCGGGGATTTCGCTCCACCGCCTTGCACTGTGCCCAGTCGGTCATAGTCTTACCTCCTGTTCATTGTCGTGTAGAGTCGCCAGTGAACGCTGTTCTGTCAGGATTGAGTCAACTCTATCCCCGTGTGTTATCGGATCCATTTGCGGCAGTCTCATCGTAGATTATCGGACATCAACCTTACCGGTGACCACATCTGCGATCAGGCGTGTACGGTATTCGCAAAGCAAGTCAATTTGGCGCTGTGCTCGAACGATTGAACTGTCTATTTTGGAAGATGTTTTGTCGAGGAAACGGGCAATGGCGGTTTGTTCGGAGCGTGGGGGAATCGGAGTCTTCACCCTGAGAAAACTGGAAGGTGGAATCGTGTTGCGTAGACCCGAATACAGTGGTGCCAAGAGTTTCCGATCGTCTATTGCAATATAGAAGGACTCAAAAAATCTCTTTAGAACACAGTCAGTACACTCAAAAATTGTATAAGCTCCAGTGATCATACCATGGTGAGCAGAAAGACCAACCGTTCTAGGAGTTTCCGGTACGTCAAATAGGCAGAATACCAAATCACCGACCCTGACCTCCTGACATGTTCCTGGGTCCGCAGAGAATTTGCCTTGACCGGTGGAGATGTCACGAACAATAACACCTCTCTTGGTAAGCGAGAGCAATTTGAATTCCATGTGATGTTCTCCTACCAGAGTCTTCCGGTGAGATAGAATGGACTTATTGGGTGGCATTTCCCAATGCCCGGGAATGTTCCCCAACCACTCCACACCCGAATCCTTATAGGCCGGATAAGGCTTTCCGGTCCGAACATCAAATCGACCGGTAACCGCTTCATGAATGATAACCTGCTTTTGCTCCTTGAGCAGTTTGATCAGCTTTTCCTTGGCACGGATGTAGCGGTCGATACGGTCGGTGGCGTGGTCGAGATAGCGGGTGATAGCGATTTGTTCGGAGAGAGGAGGAATTGTAAACCATACAGACTTGATCGCGATTTGGGAAAGACCAAATCTCGTAACTCCGTTTGCCCGAACAAAAAACTGGTGAGCAACTCCTCGACTTGAAAGCGCACGATGCAGAAACGCTCCGTTTACTCGCCCAGTGTACGGGCGCAACTGTGCCAAGTGATAACCACAAATCAAGTCGGGGTCTGCATTCGCAACAAGGGCTGGAATTCCGATATCATCCCAAGTCTCAGAATCCTTAGTGATCAGCACATCCTCGGCAACAAGGCGAAATCGTTCAATCTCTTCGGATGTGGCTGTTGCCTTCATGAAATCCATTTCGGAGTTGATATGGTCGCTATAGTAGACATCCGAATAGTTACAAAGCCGGACAGGGAACTCACCCTCTTTCGAGTGCTTGTCGACGTTGCTAAATTGAGTCTTTGCTATATTCCGAAGTCTATACAGGCCCCAATGCGCCGGTACCCCCCCCAGCCACTTCACGCCGGAGTCCTTCATCTCAGGATAGGGTTTGAGTTCAGGCATCATGACAACACCTCGAACCATGTCTTGATCTTGATCGACATCAACCGACGGCGCTCAGCAAGGAAATCATCATAGTCCGGCACATCGCCCTCAAGCAGACACTCCGGCAAACAGTTTGCAATATAGTTCTCACGCAGACGATCTCTGTCAGTGATACCGCCATACTTCCTCACTCCACCATTAACCTGCTCCATGAGTTCCGCAAAATAAGTTTCAGGTGGATTGCTGCCAATGGCAATGTTGATCTCGCTCTGCGCGATAACAAAGTTGGCAATCTGGTTATAGCGCCCCCGATTCAAACCATGCTCGTCTCGCAAGTACCCACGAGGGTAAACATGATGCCGGTCCCCCCGATTGAGCAGCAGGTCGCGAACAGTGATGTCCGTGGACAGGAAACCCTTGTCACCCAAACGTGCCTGGGCAGCCTGATAGGCGATAAAGTAGGGACTGATCGAAGATGACGTGTCCATCAGTTGAGGCAGCATGCCCGTCCAATACGTGTCCGGCAGTTCGTTCTCGATCACCGATTCGGTGTAGGGGATGATCCCCTGATTCGTGATCTGTCTGATGTCGAAGTCGAACGCGGTTTCCGGATTGCCCGAATAACGTTGTGTCAGGATGGACATGACATACCAACGTCGTACGAGACGTTCGAGGTCATTCGCCTCCAGTCCCTCGGAGCGGCCACGCAGGTAAAGGATGTAGGCAAAATTCACCGTATTCTGGCTACGGATCAGGTTTGAGGTCAGAAACCCGGCTCCACGAAGAGTCATGGTCAGGCGATCGAAGTGGGTCTTTGACATGAAGGCATTAATACCTTCAGTCAGCTTGGCAAAGGACTGTTCGACAATGGCCTCTTCATAGGCCCGGGTTTCAAAGTTGCGACCGGACAGCAGGGCCACCAGATCGCCCAGCTTCCCCCGCCCGAATTGCGAGGTAAACGCTACACGCAACATATCGGTATAACTTGGGTCATACAGATCCTCGTTCGTGTCTTTTAGCCATTTGATCTTCGGCCAAAACGGAGAGGCGGCAAACTCGGGATCACCCTGTTCAATCTTTGAAAAGAATTCGGGGGCCACGGCAAGATGACAGAAGTAGTCAATCGCCTTGCGCAAGACATTGCCACCGAAAGTTTCATTGACCGCAATCTTGGACATCGCAAAGTCCGCCTGTGAAAGGGGCGTGCCAGCGGAATTCACGCGGATGAAAATCTCGGTGACCGTCTCAATGTCCAAATCTTCGGCCAGGTCGATCAGTCCCACATGATTGTTGACGATCTTGCCCACCTTCTGGAGCACTTGCCCGACCTTTTTGCGATCTGCATCCGGATTTCGGTCGACATAACGGTCGACGAGGGCAAACAGATCGGCATCCGGTGCAAAGATGCTCGTAATGTCGTCTATCCAGCTGGCATCTTTCTTGATGGCCGGGTTGGTCACTTCGAACCGGTCCTGTAAGGGGTGAAAGGCAATGCGAATACGCACAATACGATAATCCTTGGTCAGAACTTCTTTCCCGAGCAAGGCGGCCATCAGGGCCGTAATGCGTTGCTGGCCATCAATCAGAATGCGTTTCCCGGCAGACAGTGTGCCATCCTTTAGCCGGATGGTTGGGTTACGCCAGGAGATCAGGTAGCCGACCGGATAACCCCGATAGAGTGAGTCCAGCAGATTGCGCACCTTGATGGCGTCCCAAACGAAGGGTCGTTGGATTTCCGGGATGGCAATCTCACCCGACTTGACCCATGTCAGCAAGGTTTCGATTGGATGCGGCGTAACCGAATAGCGTTGCGTGGCCATCAGCGGGCCACCCCGAGAATGTCTGCCAGCAACCCTTCCGTATCCCGCTCCAATGCCAGGATATCCGCCCGGATTTCCTCCAGCGTTCGCATCGGCGTCGGTTTGTAGAAATAGCGGTTGAAACTGATTTCATAGCCGATCCTGACATGATCCGCCCTGTACCAGGCATCAGACGCATAGGGCAGGACTTCACGTTGCAAAAAGGCCTCAATACCGCCAGCTTCCAACAGGGGGATCTGTTCAGTATCGCGCAAGTCGGTGTCCGGCTCGTACTCCACCACGGCCGTCTTGCCATTGATCTTCGTCTCGAACAACCCCCGCAGCGCAGCCGGTTCGGTACCCCGCCTGTGAATCCTGCGGATGACCGGCGGCGCGTTTTCGTCACGCTCACCCTCTTCCTTGAGCCGCTTGATCCCGGCGGCATTGTAAGCATGGTCGGGATCAATACCCTTGATGCGCAAGGGCCGCTCAATGGTGACTTTCCAATATCCAAACGCGGCATTGTCGAAGAGCTTGCTTTGGTCGCTCTCCTCGAAATTGAGAAAGGTGTCGCAGATTCGGGTGATGTCCTCTTCACCCAACTCGCAGTTCTTCTTGCCGAGGTTCCTGCGCAGGGGTTGGTGCCACGCCGTGGCATCAATCAACTGCACCTTGCCCCGGCGGTGGTCCGGCTTGCGATTGGTCAGCACCCAGACATACGTCGCGATCCCCGTGTTGTAAAACAGATTGAGCGGAAGTGCCACAATCGCCTCCAGCCAGTCGTTCTCGATGATCCAGCGTCGGATATTACTCTCGCCCTGGCCCGCATCCCCGGTGAACAGCGAACTGCCGTTGTGCACCTCGGCGATGCGACTGCCGAGCCGGGTGCCCTGTTTCATCTTGGACAGCTTGTTGGCCAGAAACAGCATCTGGCCGTCGCTGGACCGGGTGACCAGAGAATATTCCGGATCACCCTCGTGCTCAATCAGAAAACGCGGGTCATGCAGGTTCTTCTTGCCGCCCATTCGCTCCAGGTCGGTTTTCCAACTCTTGCCATAGGGGGGATTGGACACCATGAAATCGAATTCCCGCGATGGGAAGGCATCATTGGAGAGCGTGGAATGCGCCGGCCCGCCCACAATATTGTCGGCCGCCTCGCCCTCACCTTTCAACAACAGGTCAGCCTTGCAAATCGCGTAGGTCTCGGCATTGATTTCCTGTCCGTACAGATACGCCGAAATCTGCTTGCCGCGCTCGGCAGCGAGCTGCTGCAGGGTTTCCTCGGCCACGGTCAGCATGCCGCCGGTTCCACAGGCCCCGTCATAGAGCAGATAGGTGCTGGATTCGAGTTCGTCGGCAACCGGCAAAAAGACAAGATTTGCCATCAATCGTACCGCATCTCTCGGCGTCCAGTGCTCTCCGGCTTCTTCGTTGTTCTCTTCATTGAATCGGCGGACCAGTTCCTCGAATATCGTTCCCATACCATGGTTATCCAAACCGGAACGACGGACAGTACCATCAGTATTCTTCACCGGTTCGATGCTCAAGTTGATGTCGGGCGAGGTCAATCTCTCAATCAAAGCACCCAGTGCATCCGCCCTTGCGAGCCGTGGAACTTGGTTACGGAATTCAAAACTATCGAGGATATCCTGCACATTGGGTGAGAATCCGTCGAGCCAGGCTTCGAAATCGGCACGGAGTTGCTGTGGATTGGAGCGGGCACGCAAGTCTCGCAGGGAATAAGGTGAGACATTGTAAAAGGCCTGACCTGCCTCTTGGCGCAGTGCAGCATCCTGATCAACGATGCCGACTTCATCAAGCGAGGCTTTCATGGCGAGAACAGCCTCCTTTCCATCTTCCAGGACCACATCAAGGCGACGCAGAACGATCATCGGAAGAATTACATCACGATACTTTCCGCGTACATACAGGTCGCGCAAGATATCATCCGCAATACCCCAGATGTAGTTCGCGATCCAGTTCAGGTCGGCATTATTCAAATTTATTCTTTCCCCGCTACGGCTACTATACATGCAGGCAGACTGAGTACATTGTCTAGTTTGGAGTTGAGAATATTCCATCCGATGCATCAAGTCCAGCGAGCGAGAGCGAACGATTAACCTGTTTGAAAGCAGACAACACTACGAAGAGCTGCTGCTTCCGGGATTGGCTTATTCCAGTTATCTTCCTACTCGCTGATGGCGCGTCTGTATCCAATACACCGATAGAAATGTAATCTCGGATTTCCTCCGCCAAACTATCAAGAATGAACTTCCTTAGACCTCGGAAATGCTATGATTCATGTCCTGTGGTGACTGGGTATTATTGTTCTTGGTTTTCGATTTCAATTGGTGAAATTAAAATCTCACAGTGTTAAGTCCCGCAACTTATATGAAAGGGACTGACTAAACGAATTGAGAACGCTTTCCAATGGAACAAATTCCGCGCTCCCTGTATATCGATACTAATGTTTTCATAAGCAATGGGCTTTGTTTTGAGGGATCATTTGCCGCACTAAAGAACGTATCCATCAAAATACCGCTGTGCCTACTTGTTCCTGAGATCATGGAACGCGAATTACTTCGTCATTATCAAAAGAGAGCTAGGGAAGTCGCTGGTGAAACCATAAAAGGTCATGAAAGAATGAAATCTCGTGAATCAAACTACTCCAGCAAATTGACCCTTGCCAAATTCCCTTCACAAAATGATCTTGAAACAGAACACTTGGAAAAAATGGAATATCAATGGTCCGATTTCCAAAATCATTTTTCGATTAAAAAACTACCGATAGTCGGCGATCTAGAAGAAGTTGTTAACTGGTATTTTAAAATTCAACCCCCTTTCTCAAAGGATAAAAAGAAAGAGTTCCCAGATGCATTTGTTATCAGCGCATTGGACGCTCACTACGAAAAATACCATGTGAACATTGCTGTAATCAGCGGGGATCAGGACTTTGAAAAAGCCTGTGTATCAAGACGTTATCTCCAGTATTTCAAGAATCTGGACAAATATATGGATGGACTTCAGTCGGAACAATTAAGGCAACAAAAATTGTCCTCTCAGTTGGAACTACCAAAGGGGAAAAGAGCACCCACGGATATTGATCTCACGCAACCCATTGCCACTGGAGTAGTTGGAGACTTGCAGAAGCTGAGAGACAGTCTCGACCACGGTAGCCAAGTGACTTCGATTGAAGTGAGCCGGGTTATGAAATTGTTGAAACCCAAGGGAACGAATTACAATTTCTTTTTCCAGCATGCCGATGCCACTGTCTGGTTGCAGCCTCTTTCCGAGCAAGGATATTTCGACAACCCACCCAATGCTAAAGAAACCACCGAAGGGTATATCGATGCCCCCTGGTGGCCGCCCCTTGATTATCTGATTCGCATTTTTGACACTGCACCTGCAGAAGTATTGGACATCCTGTCCAAACTACCAGATACGGATAATTTTCGGGTTTTGGAAGGGATTTTACAGATTGTGTTGAAAGCCGATTCATCTGACGCAGTTTCAAGATTCTCTCGATTCATCACATCTTATATTGAAAACTGCCGATGGGGTGAAGAACTCATCATTGACTTGCTCAAGAAACCTTTTGTTCTTGATTCACAGCTTTCCAAAGTGACACCTGCCCTATTACTGAAGATTGTCGAGTTTCGCAGGGACCCACATGAACAGGAAAAGCAACGCCGACGCAAAGAAAATCCTGAAGCGTGGGACACTCTGGAACCGACCCCTCGCTTTGATGAATGGAATTATCAGCAAATCCTTGAACAGGGTGTGCTCCCTTTGGCTGAGCGTGAACCTTATCAGGTGGCTCATATCCTGATTGACGCTGTGGACAGCATGATCCTTCTGGGAATGCATCGGCACGACTTCGATAAAGGGACTGTCGAGGATGGCTCGGAAATCTGGTGTCAGTGGCTGGATAAACCGGATTCTGATTATCAGGATATAAAGGGATTCTTGGTTCAGGCACTGACTTACGCCTGTGAGCAAGCCTATCTCAGTGTGCCGGAATCGATTGATGCTTTGGATATGGCATTACGGAATCATCGCTGGAAGGTGTTCAGACGACTGCGCCAGCACCTTTATGCGTCCTGTCCGAATGAACAAACACTCCCATGGATACGAGAGCAGATCCTTGATCACGAGGATTATTCTAGGTGGCACCATTACGAATTCCAATTGATGATTCGCAAAGCCAGTGAACATTTCGGTCCACGATTGCTGACCCAAGAAGAACAAAAGACTATTTTCGACATCATTCTCAGCGGTCCATCAAAAATGGATTTTCGTGAAAGTAGAGGAGAGCAATACAGCGAAGCGGCTTTTCAACAGCGTCAGCGCTATTTTCACCGCAAGCAATTGCGACCCTTTGCCACTCTGTTAAGTGGGGAGGTTCGGAATTATTTCGATAGGCTGGAAGGAGAAGCACAAGATGATGCAATTACCGATGATGACTATTTTCTCTATAGCATCGGACCCGTGGGCGTGGTCAAAAACCAGAGTCCAAAGTCCACTGAGGAACTCCAACTTCTCACGGATGAGGAACTGATTTGTTATCTGAACGAATGGGATCAGGAGCATCGGGATGAGGACGATCGGCTGATTGATATCAATATCGGTGCGCTTGCCGGGGTTTTTCAGTCCCTGTTCAAAGAGCAGATTGTGCAAGATGGCGAGCGTCTGGCTTTCTGGATGACAAACCGTGACAGGATAGCACGACCGATCTACGTCACCGCTATGGTCAAGGCCATGCTTGAACTCGTCAAGGAAAAGGATTTCGACAGCCTAGACCAATGGATTGGATATTGCACATGGGTCTTGTCGCATCCGGATCCGACACGCGAGGAAGGATGCCCTGCACCAAGTGACGAATCACGTGATTACCCGGACTGGAGTAGGTCGCGTCGAGCCGTGGTTGAATTCATTGGCGCATGTGTGAGCAAGGATCATGAAGTACCGATTGTTGCAAGAGAGGGTCTCGCGAAACTCCTTCAGCAGGTGTGCAATCAGTTCGATTGGCGGCTGGATGACGACCATCCCGTACTACTTAATCAAGACGATCCATATACTGAAGCGATCAACAATACTCGAAGTCGGGCACTTCACTCTCTCGTCAAGTTCGGTTTCTGGGTAAGACGCCGGTTACTGGAAGATTCTCTGCCGGAAGTACGCGATATCCTTGCCAACCGTATCACTGATGAGGCTGAAATACCGTTGACCCGGCCTGAATATGCCCTATTGGGTGCATCTTTTGGAGACCTCTGCAACTTGATTCCAGACTGGGCAATTAAACATCGGGAGAGCTTATTCCCTAGAGAGAATAAAGCCATTTGGGAGGATGTCTTCGATAACTATCTTCGTTTCAATCAACCGACCATGCCGCTTTTTGAAATTCTTCAGGGCGAGTTTGAATTCGCGATAGACAACCTGGAAACCCTGCCAGAAAAAAAAGACACTGGCGAGAAACTTGTCGACCGACTGGGTCAGCACCTTTTCACCTACTACCTTTGGTCAGCCTATCCTTTGGTAGGTGAAGAAAGCCTACTGGAGAGGTTTTATGCCAAGACCAACGATGACCGAAAACGATGGGCACAACTCTTCGACTACGTTGGTCGGTCACTGAGTTATAGTGACAAAAACCTGGATACAGCGTTGATCAATCGTATTATTGCTTTTTTCGATCGGCGATTTGAAGTGGCCGAACCGATAGAGCTTCGGAATTTTACCTTTTGGTTGAAAGCCGAATGTCTTGAACCTGGCTGGCGTTTGCAATCCTACTCAAAGATTCTTGATCTTGGTTTGGGGAAGATTGGTAGGGTGTCTTCGCAGGTGAGAGCTTTAGCCGGATTTCTTCCGGATCATCTGGCATTGGTTGTCGAATGTTTTGCAAAAATTACGGATTTCATGGATCAGGAGACCCACATACACATTCCAGTGGATGAGGCCAAGACGATCTTAATGGCAGGGCTACATGTAGAAGATACAGAAATCCGTGGAAAGGCTGAACATGCTCAAGAAAACCTGTTGCGTTCAGGTAGGTTTGGATTTTTAGATTTTGATCAGTAGTCTTTCGAGAAAACGATACTTCACTGAGAAAAGATACATGAAAACAAAAGCAATCGATCTGCCCGAACGCTTCACTGGGGAGAAATTGGCGGACACGATCCGTCACATTGAAGGGGCCGTATCAGGTTTGTCGATGGATGATTGTCGAGTTTTCCTCGAGAGCGAAGGGGTTGAGAGTGAAGCTTTTGCTACGGCTATGGCATTGAAGCAGTTAGCAACTCAGATCGATGTGACAATTCATGCTCTCGGAATTTTGTTGTCGCTTCCCCACATCCTCGAAACAGGAGAGACCGTTGAGTATGTTTCATTGGGTGCCGGGAATACAGGTCGGAAGTTCGACCTGGAAACGAACCATCGAGTCGCTGAGTTCAAGTTCATACACTGGCGTGGTGGATCTGAAACAATACGGCAGAATTCAATTTTCAAGGATTTTTACCTATTAGCGACACATACCACACCGAAACGAAAGCACCTATATGTACTGAGTACACAGCATGTACGGAAGTTCTTGCAGGGCGGACGGGCACTAAAGAATATTCTCAGCCATAATATCAAGCTCCACAACATGTTTTTCGAGCACTACGGATCGCAATACCAAACAGTCGGCCAATATTATGCCGAGCATCACAACAAAGTGGAGATCAAGGATGTTTCCCAGTGGCTCCCCAAGTTAAGTTAAGGTCAGCTTGCATTTGCCTCATGCATAAGGCCGTCTGCTGGATTGGTATGCGGGATCAGAAAACTGACCGTCACATTTCGATTCGAGCATATAATACCTATCTGCCTGCCAGTGAATTGTTCCATCTTCTTTCACTGTTTTGTTATAGTGCTCCCCTAGTCAATCTGAAAACTGCTCATACTCAAGGAACAATTGTGAAGTTTCCCATGACGATCCAAACCTTATCAATGGACCTGTGGATAAGATGATTCCTCAATCTACCGAAGTCGATTGAGATGGCGACTTGGGAAAAACTGGTTCTCGGTGCATTGGCTGTGTTGTTGATCTTCTGGTTTTTTCCCGGGATCAAACCCATGATGGAACGAAGCAGGATGGCCGAAAAGGATTGGACGGGACTTTTAATCCCCATTGGGCTGGTCGTCCTGTTCGTTTTGTTGATGGTGGTCTCGGTCCGAGGATAATGCACTGCCTGATTCCCTTGGGGATTTTTTACCCGATGCTTTCAATACTCTTTGGGTTTCGATCATGATGTCACCGTCTTCCCCATCCAAGGTAGAACCATGACACGCCCTGAACATGTTGATGTTGCGCACGCCGACCATATTACAATGTCCGAAGGTGGGCTGTATTCACTGGCGACCAAGGGCGCCAAGGATGTCATCGATCTTGCCACGCCACTGGTACTCGAAGCCGTCGATAAACTGCCGCTAAATGCGAATGCAACCGAGTTCAAGCTGGCGGATATGGGTTGCGCTGACGGCGGGACCTCTCTGGCCATGGTTGAAGCGGTACTCAACCGTATTCGGCACCGGTCGGACCTTGTCGATATCAGTGTTATTTATGCTGATCAGCCCAGAAACGACTTCAACGCATTGGTCAGAATCGTTCACGGCTTGACGCAATTTGACAGTTACCTGAAAAGATTCGACCGAGTCTACCCCTTGTTTTCCGGTCATTCGTTTTACCTTCAGGGAATCCCGTCCGGGACATTGGATTTCGGTTTTTCGGCAACGGCAATGCATTGGTTGAGCAATAAACCGGCCAATATTCCCGATCATGTTCATATGGTCGGGGCAAGCGGTGAGGCATTACGTCGTTTTTCCAAACAGGCCAAGCAGGACTGGGAGACGCTGTTGCTGGCCAGAGCCCGGGAATTAAGGCGTGGCGGCAGACTGGTCCTGGTCAATTTCTGCCGCGATGAAATGGGCCGATATCTCGGGAACACCGGTACGGTGAACATGTTTGATCATTTCAATGACCTCTGGAGACATTTCGTGAAACAGGGCAAGATCACCCCGGCTGAATACGAAAACATGACCCTCCCCCAGTACTATCGTACGGTTGAAGAGTTCAGTGACCCGCTGACTTCAATATCCAGCCCCTGCTACCAGGCTGGCCTCCGACTGGAAAAGATCGAAACCCGGGTCGTACCCTGCCCTTTTGCCGAAGAATTCAAGCAACATGGGGATATCGAAAAATTTGCCGATGGGTACATTCCGACCATCCGGTCATGGAATGAGAGCATTTATTACGGCGCACTGGATCCGGCCCGGCCCGCATCGGAAAGAAAGGACATCATTGAGGCCTATTACGAAACCTATCGACAACAGGTGCTGGACAACCCCCACGACCATGGCATGGGCTATGTCCATGCGTACAAGTCCATTGCCAAGATTTAGTCCGGATATTCCACCAGACGGGCTGACAAAACCCATGCAGTTCGTCATCATTCAGTGTGTTGAACAGCAATCAACGGGGGTGCCTGTGACGCATTGAAGCCATGAACCCATTTCGTTTCTCACCGTCAGGCGACACAAGGCCGGAACTGGCACAGTGAGTCGCAGGGTCGTTTTTGCAACTCGGCCTCCCTAACAGGAAAGTCTTCGAAGCATGAGGCCGAAAACCGCTTCAGTCCTGCTCGGCCCGAATCCCCAGCAAGGTCCGCTCGGCTCGACCGAACACCAGACCGACCAGATGCACCGGTTCGCCCCGCGCCCGGTATAGCATCCCGTACCCCCGTTCCCGCATCTGCTCCACCGCCCGGTCCAGCATCGCCTCCGTTTCCCGAGCATCTTGCGCCATCTTGCACTCCAGCACGAACACTTGACCTTGATGCAGCACCACCAGGTCCGACCTTCCCCGGTGGGATGCCTCCTCCACCCGAAGGTCCACCCCGATGGTCCGAAAACTCATGTACAGCATGCTTGCGTACCACGACTCGTAGCGGCCCAGGTTTCCACTGTCATGCCACGGATACGGAACCCCCGCAAGAAATGACCGGAACCGCTCTGCAAACTCGTCAAAATCATGCTCGCCAAGCAGTCGGACGAGTGCCTCTCCATGGTCCACTGCCTCGCGGCCCCGGCAGGTCACGTATTCCAGCAAACCCTGGTTCAGGCTTTGTTGCACCTCGAAATTGGGATAGTCCAGCCGGTACAAGGTCCGGGGTCCCCGATGTTCCTCCCCGACGATCGTCAGATATCCGGTCTGGAACAGCAGGGCATCTACGCCGATGTCACTGACATCGAACTTCGACATCAGTCGTTCATCGGTCATCCGGTTTTCCAGTTCCATCGGACTGACCCCGTTGTCTATCAGCAATCGGAACAAGAATTCCGGCGAACCGGTCTCGAACCACCAGGGTCGGAACTCCCGGTTGCGCAACAGTAACAACACGTCGAAGGGATTATAGACTTTCTCCCCGCCCCGCCAGTGATACCCATTGTACCAACGGCGGACCGCCTCCCGGTCCAGTCCCGGCAACTCCGGGGCGAAGACCGTGTCTAGGTCGGTGTCGGTGTAGCCACAGATCGTCGCGTACCTCGGGTTCAGGCTGATGTCCTCCAGATTGTTAAGCCCAGAAAACAGGCTCATCTTCGAGAACATGCTCACGCCGGTCACTAGGCAGAAACGGACATGCTCGGCACTGCCCTTGATAATCCCGTAGACCCCCCGCAGATAGTCCCGGTTGGCCCTCGCCAGGTCAGGGTTCTCCAGTACGTCGAGAATCGGTTTGTCGTACTCGTCCACCAGTACCACCACTTGACAACCGGTGGCATGGTGAAGACGATCCAGTAAATCCTGAAAGCGCTCAGGGGCGGTATCCAAAGCCGGGGGCGGTGTCAGGCCGGCATTGCGTTCAACAATGGCCAACTGATTGAGGAGGCTACGCTCAACATCCCCCGGTTCGTTGTACTTCCCGTCAAAGCTCAGCCGCACCACGGGATGCGTTGCCGACCAGTCCCAATGTCGATGAATATTCAAGTCCCGAAACAACTCCTCACTGCCTTCGAAAAGCGATTTCAGGGTATCCACCAGAAGACTCTTGCCAAACCGGCGTGGACGGGACAGGAAGTAGTACCGGCCCTGGTCGACCAGGTTCCAGATCAGCGGGGTCTTGTCGACATAGTAGCAATCCGTCTCCCGGAGGGTTCGGAAGTGCTGAAGTCCGATCGGCAGCCGACGGCGGGGGACTGTGTCGATGGTTGCCATGCAAACATCTTACCACAAGGTAGACCATCGCTTCGCTTCGAAGCTTGGACCCTATTCCCTTGATTCGGTGTCAAGGAACGACCGATGACATGGAAAAGCCTGTGATATCAAGGTAGTCATGAAAAAACAGGGTGGATGACCGACAAGATCCGTGCAGACCGGCACAATGCACCTGAAGCGGACGAAACCGCATCACCCGCGCTTCGGGGCGATAGTCCTCGTGTCTCATCTGTCGTGAGGTGTCGCTCGAGGAATCGAAAATGCCCGACAATCCCCGCCGGAAACCATATATTTTACTGCCTTCTGCCGCTTTACTAGTTTCTTAAAATAAGTAATACTTACGTTGACTATTCGAGAACAATGATGTTTGTGTGTTTTCTTGAACTTTGATTGTGAGCCATTCACCAGAAAATATTTGATTATATTATGAGGAGTTGAACCTGATTATGAAACGTCGTGAACTATTAAAAACCGGTGCGGCCGCTGTCGGGGCCGCTGGCGCTGCCGTCCTTTCTGCGCCAGCCATTACGCAAGAGCGGATTGATATTAATATCGTGTCTACCTGGCCGCGGGATTTTCCGGGTCTGGGTACGGGTGCCCAGCGATTTGCCCAACGGCTTGCCGACATGAGTGAGGGGCGCTTTCATGTCGAATACTATGCAGGGGGTGAGCGAGTCAAGCCATTTGACTCATTCGACGAAGTGGCCTCCGGTAATGCGCAGATGTATCACGCGGCAGATTATTACTGGAAGGGCAAGCATCCGGGCTGGGCTTATTTCACGGCGGTTCCTTTCGGAATGACCTATACCGAAATCAATGCCTGGATACGATTCGGAGGCGGGCAGGAGCTTTGGGACGAACTGGCCGGTGAAGCGGGCCTGAAAAACCTGATGTGCGGCAATACGGGTGTTCAGATGGGGGGTTGGTTTCGCAAGGAAATGAATTCCGCCGATGACTTCAAGGGCCTGAAAATGCGTATCCCGGGACTGGGAGGTGATGTACTGGCAAAACTGGGGGCATCGCCGGTCTCGCTGCCCGGTAGTCAGATCTATGAAAACCTGGTTTCCGGTGCAATCGATGCAACGGAATGGGTGGGTCCCTGGAATGACAGTTTCATGAAATTCTACGAGGCAGCCAAATACTACTATTATCCCGGGATGCACGAACCGGCGGCGATGCTGGCCTGCGGCATCAACAAAAGCTTCTGGGAAAGCCTGTCACCATCCGATCAACTGATGGTCGAAGCCGCCGCATCAATGGAAAACGACGTCATGATGTCCGAGTACAATGCGAAAAACGGTGAATCATTGGCGAAACTGATCAATGAACAAGGTGTTCAGTTGCGGAAATTCAACGATGACATTTATGATTCCTTTGGAGAAGCCGCTGACGAAGTCTATGCCGAAGTTGTTGAGCACAGTGAGCTTGCACGGCGTATCCATGACAGTTTTGCCAAATCGAGAGCCGATGTCGGTGCTTGGGCAAAAATTTCTGACCAGGAATACGTCAGCCAGAGAAACAGGGTGCTTGGCTTGTAGCCTGTCTTCGCAAACAGAACAAAAACGGAGCTGAGAAGCTCCGTTTTTGTTGCCTTTTCAGACCCCACTTTCAACATAAAGATGGGGTTGTATTGTGTGCAAGCACAAAAGTGTGGTATTGAACCCAATTTGAATTTCTGTCGGGGTAAATGCACCGGATCGCAAGAACAGGTTTGCCTTTGCCGGGTGAGTGAATAAATCAACCATGTCATTTCCAAACGACACCCTGCTGATTCGTGCCTTCGCCGCCCTGATGGTTTGTCTGGTGCTGCTGTTCCTGCTCAACAATTATCTGGTATTTGTGCTGGGCTGGCCGACATTCACACAGTCTTTGACATCCCTCTCTCCGTTCACGCACAATAGCGAAATCGGACCCGAACAGGTCTCCATTGGCTGGGTACAATGCATGCTTTATCTGGTGATCATTGTCCTGGTCATGACGCTCGTCAAAAAAACACCTGCTCGATCCTTGGACAACGATGCGGACCTGTATTCCCGGTTTGCCGCCTTCATCATCAGAGCGTCTTTCTGGGCGGTTCTGCTGATTGGGCTGGTGGACATGCTGATTTCCTTTCTTCGTGTCGAAGACTTTCTAGCGGGCCTCATTGGCCATGATCTGACGACGCAACTGGGCCGCCCGATCTACCGGGGGCTCCATATACACTATCCGCTGATGGGGCTGGCGATCATTATCGCGTTTTTCTCTCGGACCCTGGGATTTACCTGGTTGGCGTTTCTGGTTGTACTGGCTGAGTTCCAGATCGTGGTCACGAGATTCGTTTTTTCCTACGAGCAGGCCTTCATGGGCGATCTGGTGCGATTTTGGTATGCGGCGCTGTTTTTATTTGCCAGTGCCTATACACTGGTTCATGAAGGACATGTCCGGGTCGATGTGCTCTACACCAATTTTACAAAGAGAAACAAGGCACTGTCGAATATCTTCGGCTCGATCCTGCTGGGGCTGCCGTTTTGCTGGACAATACTGATACAGGGGATGTCCGGTAAGGGCAGCAGCATCAACAGCCCCTTACTCAGTTTTGAAATCTCCCAGAGCGGCTTCGGCATGTATGTCAAGTACCTGATGGCCGGATTTCTGCTTATTTTTGCCGTCTCAATGGCGATTCAGTTTGTCAGCTGGTTTTTGTCCAATCTCGCCACCCTTCTTCAAGGCAACAACGAGGCCAAAACGAGCTAATTCACTATGGAACTTGTCTTTCTCATCGTTCTTATCCTGCTGATGGTGATTGCGCTCACATCCGGTTTCCCGGTCGCATTTGCCTTGCCCGGTTCCGCGATCCTGTCGATCGCACTGGCCGCGTTGTGCGGCTATTTGTTTGCCGGTGACAGCAGTGCTTATTTCGCCCAGGATGGCCCCGTACAATGGCTCAGTGCCGGCGTGACCAATTTTCGAAGTTTGTATTGGGATGTGGAAAGAGACACGCTGATTGCCATTCCGTTGTTCATTTTCATGGGCATTATGCTTCAACGCTCGAAGATCGCTGAAGATTTGCTGGTTGCCATGGCACAACTTTTCGGGCCGGTTCCGGGCGGACTTGGGATATCAGTGGTCTTCGTCGGTGCCCTGCTTGCCGCGACCACGGGTATCGTCGGCGCCACCGTCATTGCAATGGGGTTAATCTCGTTACCGGCGATGTTGCGAAACAACTACTCCAAACCCCTGGCGACCGGGACCATCTGTGCATCCGGCACACTCGGACAGATTATTCCTCCCTCCATCGTCCTGATTATTCTGGCTGACCAGCTGTCCAGTGCCGCAGACCAGGCAAGCACTGCCCGCAAAGCGGACTACAAAGAAGCGACGGGGGAATTTTCAATGCCCTCTGAGTTCGATAT